>Ga0197143_1000200_pt1 | contig 70596 bp, 75 predicted proteins | sample GBS70_MetaG_FD_148603 | JGI IMG/M metagenome (GOLD analysis project Ga0197143, IMG submission 148603) | Sediment microbial communities from Great Boiling Springs, Gerlach, Nevada, United States - GBS 70_MetaG | ecosystem: Environmental > Aquatic > Thermal springs > Hot (42-90C) > Sediment...
CTCATTGAGCGCTGGCGAGAACGAACGGGGAAATATATCTATCAAGGCCTTGGTGCCACAGAGGCGTGTGGTGGCATAACCATGACTCCAGGGGATGAGGAAATTCCTGAAGGAACTTTAGGCCGAGTTCTCCCTCATTGGAAGGCAAAACTTGTAGATCCAGACACCATGGAAGAGGTCGGTATTCCGGGACAGGGAGAACTTCTTATCTCTTCTGATCATATGATCAAAGGTTATTGGAATAAACCCGAAGAAACCTCAAAAAGCTTTATAAAAATAGGGGATAGATTATGGTATAAGACCGGCGATATAGTAAAAATAGACGAAAACGGGTGGGTTTTCTTCTTAGATAGGTCAGGCGACATAATCAAACATAAAGGATATAGGGTGGTTCCTTCAAAAGTCGAAAGGGTGTTAAATGAGCATCCTTCCGTGATGGCAGCCTGTGTTATAGGAATCCCTGACCCCGAAGTGGGCGAGAAGATAAAAGCATAGATTGTGCTTAAAAAAGAAGTAATAGTCCCCCCATCAACTCAAGAACTAATTGAGTGGTCTAGCAAAAAACTTGCACCTTACGAAGTACCACACTTTATCGAGTTACGGGAAAGCCTTCCCACTTCACCTTCAGGAAAGATTTTGAGACGTAAAGTTAGACTCGAAGAAAGGGAAAAGACCAAAAGTTAACGCCTTAAAGGACCATACTTCTCAAAAAAACAAAAGGGGAGGATCAACTCCCCTTTTGTTTTTGAAACATAATTCCAAAAGTTGACAACTTCCTCAAAATAGACTAAAGTGGGATTAAGTGGGATAAAGTGGTGATACTGTGTTTCGCGGGCGATTTGAGCATGTGATTGACAGTAAAGGGCGAGTTAGCATTCCTTCCAAGTTTCGGGAGGTTCTTCAGGTTCATTATGGGAGTGAGGAGCTGGTGCTTACGGTTTATGATTCATGTGTTGTTGTTTTTCCTATGGAGGAATGGAGGAAATGGGAAGAGAAGTTGAAGGAACTGCCTCTTTTGAGGGGTGAGATTAAGAGGTTCTTCCGGTATTTCTTCTCAGGGGCTGTAGATTGTAAGCTTGATGATCACGGGCGGTTGTTAATTCCACTTCAAATGAGGATGCAAGCCAATTTGAAGAAGGAAGTAGTGTTAGTGGGGATGCTTAAGGGATTCGAGATATGGGACAAGGATAAATGGGGAGAAGAGATGAGGAAATGTGAGGAGAATTTTGACCAAATTAGTGAAATGATCGCGGAGCGTATGGGGTTTTAAGAATGGCTTTCGCGGTAGAGTGTGAGGTGACGGAAGAGAGGGAAAAAACCTTTCACATACCGGTTATGGCTAAGGAGGTGGTGCAATTTCTCAATTGTGCCAAAGGGGGCGTTTTTGTGGATTTAACTGTTGGTGAGGGAGGTCATGCGGAGGAGATATTAAAGGCCTCTTCTCAAGTGTTTCTTGTAGGCGTTGATTGGGATGAGGAAATATTGGGAAGGGCTAGGAAGCGCCTTAAGGAGTTTGAGGGTCGCTTTATGCTTGTTCGCGACAACTTTGTTAACGTGGATACGATCCTTCAGGATCTTGACCTCAAAGAGGTGGATGGAGTCCTTTTGGATTTGGGAATTTCATCTTTCCATTTGATTTCCAAAAGGGGATTTGCATTCAACGAAGATGTTCCTCTTGATATGAGGATGGAAAAAAGCGGTCCCCTTACTGCTGACGAAATAATCAACAGGTGGCCTCTTGAGGAAGTGAGGCGAATCATAAGGTTTTACGGAGATGAGAAATGGGCCTCCAAGATTGTAAAGGCCATAGGAGAACGGCGTTTAAAAGGTGGAATAAGAAGTGCTCGTGAACTTGCTGATTTAATTTCTCAAGTGATCCCTAAGAAATTTCATCCTGAGAAGATCCATCCCGCTACCAAGACCTTTCTTGCCTTAAGGATTGCCGTAAACCAAGAGCTTAAGAACCTAAAAGAGGTCTTAGAGAAACTTCCATTTTGTTTAAAGAAAGGGGGTAGAATTGTGGTTCTTTCCTTTCATTCTCTGGAACATCGCATTGTAAAAGAGGTATTTGGGCGATTATCAAAGGACTGCATATGTCCTTCCTGGTATCCTCAATGTTTGTGTGGGGGTAACAGAAAGGTTTTGGAGCTTATTACCCGAAGACCCATTCTTCCTGGTGAAGAAGAAGTCAGACGTAATCCAAGATCAAGAAGCGCTCAAATGAGAGTAGCCGAGAAGATATGAAAAGAGAAGGTAGTAAGGAAGTCATTTGGGGAATTGCAATGGTTTTAGGGGGAGCGCTTTTTTTAGGGGTGATAAGAAGCGCCAATATTCATCTTAAATATGAAATTTTGGAACTCCAAAAAGAGAGGGAGGAACTTTTGAGAAAGAAAAAGGAATTGAGGCTTGAGCTCGCTTTATCAACTTCTCCTTCAGAAATAGAGCGTTTGGCAAGAGAAAAATTGGGGATGCGTTTTCCAAAAAGAGAAGAAGTGATCGTAATAGGGGAAGAAAATGAGCTCCAAGAAGGTTAGATTGGCTTTGGTAAGTTTATTAGTATTTTTTATATTCTTAGGCTTTGAAATAAGGGCTTTTTATTTTCAGTTTATTTCAAGGGATGAGTTTTTGGAGAAGATAAATCGACAACACTACACGAAACTATCTTTTCCAAGCAAAAGGGGGAGGATATTGGATAGGGGGGGGAAAGAAATGGCCTTGAGCATTATGGTTCCCTCTATTTACGGGGTGCCTTCCCTTGTTGAAAACAAAGAAGAGGTGGTAAGGTTATTAGCCCGCCTTTTAAATTTAGATCCGGAAGAACTTCGGAATAAGCTCTCTACCGATAGACATTTTGTGTGGATAAAACGTCACGTATCACCAGTGGAGTGGGAAAGAGTTAAGGAATTGAAAATAAAGGGTATAGGGGTAATTGAAGAGCCCAGAAGGTTTTATCCTTATAAAGAATTGGCCTCGGTGGTACTTGGATTTGTCAATATCGATCACCAAGGGCTTGAAGGAGTTGAAAGATCTTATGAAAAATTTCTCAAGGCTCCTTTAATGGAGATGGTTATCGAAAGGGATGGACTTGGGAAGGTCTTTTTGCCCCTCGAAAGGGGGGAAGAAGGTCCATGGGATGTTTATCTGACGTTAGACGTAAACGTACAATACATCCTTGAAAGAGCCCTACAGGAAGGACTTGAGGAGTGCCAGGCGAAAAGAGCTGTAGGTTTGATAATGGATCCGGTCCGAGGAGACATATTGGGGATGGCCTCTTTACCTTCCTTTAATCCAAATTGTTTCTGGCTATATCCCTCAGAAAACAGGAAAAACTTTGCTCTTCTGGGCCTCTTTGAACCAGGTAGTACCTTAAAACCTTTCCTTGTGGCAGCTGCCTTGGAGAAGGGTTTTTTAAATTCTAACGATATCGTATTCTGCGAAGGAGGACGTTATAATGTCTTTGGTCTAACCATAAGGGATGTGAAGTCTTATGATTGGCTTACAGTTCAAGAGGTCATTAAATTTTCCAGTAACATCGGAGCCGCCAAAATAGCGAGGACCATCGGAGCCGACGAGTATTATGAATTTCTCAAGAATTTTGGTTTCGGTGAAAAAACGGGTATTGGACTTCCGGAAGAAAAGGGGGTACTTAAACCACCAAAGCTTTGGACACCAGTAGATCTTATGACCTTAGGATTTGGTCAAGGTATGAGTTGTACGCCAATGCAGATCGCTGTGGCTTATTCGACAATAGCCAATGGCGGTTTGAAAGTTAAGCCTCGTATCGTAAAGGAGATGAGAAGGGTAGGGGATGGGAAGGTTTTAGTTACAGAGCCTCAATTGGAGAAAAGGGTTCTCTCACCCGAAGTTTCGAGGTTAATAATGGGGGTGTTAGAAAGGGTTGTACTCGAAGGTACGGGGAGGAAGGCTTTTTTAGAGGGTTATTCCATAGCAGGGAAAACGGGAACAGCCCAAAAATATGACCCCCATCGGGGAGGTTACAGCCGAGAGCATTTTGTGGCCTCTTTTGTGGGGATTTTCCCAGCTGATCATCCGAGGGCAGTAATACTAGTGATGTTTGATGAACCCAAGACTTCCATTTACGGAGGAGAAGTGGCAGCTCCGGTGTTTAGAAAGATCGTCCAAGAACTGGTTCAATATTGGAAGATACCGCCAAAGAGTACCTTAGCCATGTGGGAGATGGGGAAGGGTGGATGAAGTTTAAAGAGCTCCTAAAGGGAATTAAAATCCTTGAAGCCTGCGGAGACCTTGCCCTTGAGATCGAAGGCATAAGTTCCCATTCAAAGACCGTAAGGCCTAACTACCTTTTTGTGGCCATAAAGGGCGAGAGAAATGACGGTCACCTATTCATAGAAGAGGCTCTAAAAAGAGGGGCTTCGGCCCTTTTGGTGGAAAGAAGGGTCGAAGGGATTAATGTCCCTTACGTCCTGGTGGAGGATACGAAGACCGCTTTAGGACAGGTGGCCTCAAATTTTTATGGCCATCCGAGTAAGGAGATGAGACTTATAGGAATCACTGGTACCAATGGGAAAACTACCACCACCTACCTTCTTGAATCCATAATCAAAAAAGCTGGTTTAGAGGTTGGAGTTATAGGGACTATCAATTATCGCTGGAAGGGGATCGAAAAGGAGGCTCCTAATACTACTCCTTCAGTCTTGGATTTGCAACAACTTTTGTGGGAGATGAAGCAAGGGGGCGTAAAATATGTGGTTATGGAGGTTTCTTCTCATGCCTTGGTGCAAAAAAGGGTTAAGGGTTGTCACTTCGATATAGGTATTTTCACCAATATTTCGCCAGAACATCTGGATTATCATAAAACAATGGAAGACTACCTTAAGGCCAAGGCCCTTTTGTTTGAAGAATTACTCAAGGAGAGCGAAAAGGAAACCTGGGCCATTTATAATGCCGATGATCCTAAGGTCAAAGAGGTGGGAGAAAAGGCGGTTTGGTCAAAAAGGCTGAGTTTCGGCAAAGAAGGTGATATTCGCCCATTGTATTTCGAAGAGGATAAAAGCGGTATCCAGACACTTCTCAGAACTCCGTGGGGTGAGCTTCAATTGACCTTCCCTTTGGTGGGGATTTTTAACCTTTACAACCTTATGGCAGCAGTTGGAGCGGGTTTGGCCTTGGGGATAGATAGAGAAGCCATTAAGGAAGGTATGGCGAGTTTTAAAGGAGTACCGGGGAGGATGGAGAAAATAGGGGAGAATCCCTTGGTAGTTGTGGATTACGCTCATACTCCCGATGCTTTGGAAAAAGTATTGAAAGAACTTAAGAAGCTCACCTTGGGGAAGCTTATAGTGGTATTTGGATGTGGAGGCGACAGGGATAGGACTAAAAGGCCCTTAATGGGAAGGATTGCCTCGAGTCTGGCTTCTTTGGTGATTTTGACCTCCGATAACCCAAGGGGAGAAGACCCGTTGAGGATAATAGAGGAGATAAAACAGGGGCTCCTTGAGGGAGTACCCTATCTTATAATCCCCGATAGAAGAGAAGCCATAAGAGAGGCCATAAGAAGGGCTCAAGAGGAGGATACGGTATTAATCGCGGGAAAGGGACATGAGACTTACCAGATAATAGGAAATATACGAATTCCATTTGACGATCGTATTGAAGCCAAAAAGGCTTTGGAGGAAATGATTTGGAGCTGAGGATAGGGGAAGTCGTAGAAGCTATAGAAGGATACCTTGTGGAAGGCGATCCGGAAGAGAAGATTGTAGGGATATCAACGGATTCAAGAACCCTTAAGGCGGGTGAGTTATTCTTCGCTTTGAGGGGTAAAAGATTTGACGGTCACGATTTTCTCAAAGAAGTTAAAGAGAAAGGAGCAATTGGAGCTGTCATTCAAAGGGAGGTTGGGAGGATAGGATTTTCCCTCATAAAAGTGGAGAATACCCTTTATGCCCTTGGGAAATTAGCCTCCTTTTGGAGGGATCATCTCAAGGGGGTTGTAATAGGCGTTACAGGTTCTTGTGGCAAGACGACCACAAAGGAGATGATAAGTTATCTCCTTAGCTTTGGAGGGTTTAAGGTTTCACGAAGTCCTAAGAGTTATAACAACCAGGTTGGACTTCCTCTTTCTCTTCTTTGGGCTTTTGAAGAGGATGAGGCAATTGTCCTTGAGATGGGAATGTCCTCTTTTGGTGAGATTTCTTATTTGAGTCGAATAGCTCGTCCTAAATTGGGTATTATAACCAATATAGGACCAGCACATCTTGAAGGGGTTTTGGATCTGAGAGGAGTTCAAAAGGCGAAATCAGAAATTTTAGACGGGATGAATTCCGATTCGATTTTCATCTACAACGAAGACGATCCCTTAGTAAGGGAAATAGCTCAGATTTTCAAGGGCAAAAAGGTTTCCTTTGGTAAATCCCCCCAAAGCACAATAAGAGCCGAGGATATCAAGATGAGTGAAAAGGGAGTTAGCTTCATCTTAAAAACTCCAGACGGAGATATAAGGGTTTCAACCCGAGTTCTCGGAGAAGCGGGGATTTATTGTAGTCTTGCTGCTTCTTCGGTCGCTATATTGATGGGTATTTCTTTAGATAAATTAGGGGAAGGCCTTTCTTCGTTTGAGCCACTTCCTATGAGAGGGTGCATGGTGAAACTTAAGGATTTTTGGATCATGGAGGATTACTACAATTCAAACCCTATGTCCTTAAGATCGGCTTTAAACGTGCTTGCCTCAGCTTTGGGTAGAAAGATCGCTGTTTTGGGTGATATGGCTGAGCTCGGTTCTTTTGCGGAAGTTTATCATAAAGAAGTAGGAAAGTGGTGCGCCCAATTGGGGATTGACGCGCTTTTCCTTTTAGGAAGATGGGCAGAAAAAATAGCCTCTGGTGCTATTGAGGAAGGATTTAAGGGATTTTTATTCATAGGGAAAGAGCATGCTGAGATAGGAAAAGCCCTTAAGAAGTACCTCAAAGAAGGAGATTTTGTCCTCTTGAAGGGGTCAAGAATTATGGAGATGGAAAGGATAAAGGGCTTTCTTGAGGAGGAGTGATGCTTTACGAACTCCTTTATCCATTGAGTAATGTTTTTGTGGGGTTTAACGTCTTTAAATACATAACCTTTAGAACAATAGGAGCCATCCTTACGGCCTTACTAATATCCCTTATCCTCGGTCCTTATCTGATAGAAAAACTTAGGGAAAAACAAATAGGCCAAAGGATAAGGGAGGAGGTTCCACTGAGACATAAACAAAAAGAGGGAACTCCCACCATGGGTGGTACCTTGTTGCTTTTTTCAATAATAGGTTCTACCCTCCTTTGGGGAAAACTCTCCAATTCTTACCTTTGGATTGTGATATTCGCCCTGATCGGGTTTGGATTTATAGGCTTTTTGGACGATTATCTGAAATTAATAAGAAAAAAGGGAATCTCAGGGAAGGTCAAGTTTTTACTTCAGTTAGTAATTTCCGGGATCTTAACTTACATTATCTGTAAAGCTCCGGACTTTAAAAGCACTTTGACTGTTCCGTTTTTCAAGGAGCTTGAGCCGGATTTAGGGGTGTGGTGGATACCGTTTTCGATTTTTGTATTATGTGGTGCCTCAAACGCGGTGAATCTCACCGATGGTCTTGATGGTTTGGCAATAGGGCCGGTGATGGTCAGTGCCGGTACCTTTGCGGTTTTTGCTTATTGTAGTGGGCATTGGGAATTTTCTCGTTATCTCTTAATTCCTTACATCAGAGAGGCGGGCGAATTGGCAGTTTTGTGTGGCGCCATCTTAGGTGGGGGACTTGGGTTTTTGTGGTTCAATTCTTATCCTGCCCAGATATTCATGGGGGATATAGGTGCTCTGGCCTTAGGAGGCGCTTTGGGGAGTATGGCCATATTGTTAAGGCAGGAACTGCTTTTGGCGTTGGTAGGCGGGGTGTTCTTGGCCGAGACCGTTTCGGTTATCTTACAGGTTTTTTCCTTCAAGTTGAGGAAAAGAAGGATCTTTAAGATGGCTCCCTTACATCACCATTTTGAGCTTAAGGGATGGCCAGAGCCTAAGATAATAGTGCGGTTTTGGATCATATCTATAGTACTGGGCCTCTTGGGGTTAAGTACACTCAAATTGAGGTAATTGGCAGATGGGCAAAAGGGCTGCAGTAATAGGACTTGGTAAAAGCGGAAGGGCAGCTTCTTTACTTCTGAAGGAGGAAGGTTTCGAGGTATGGGGGTTTGATCTTAATGAGGACCTTCAAGAGGTAAAAAGGGAACTTGAGGAGAAGGAAATAAGGGTTGAGCTTGGTCCTTACGATGAAAGAAGTTTCGAAGGAGTTTCATTGGTGATAGTTTCTCCTGGTGTTGATCCCAAAGCGGATCTTTTCAAACACTTAAAGGAAAAGGGGGTAAAGGTTATAGGGGAACTGGAATTAGCGTTCCAAAGGGTGGATGAACCGATTGTAGCAATTACGGGAACAAACGGTAAAAGTACCACTACTTCTCTCATAGGTCATATTCTTCAAAAAAGCGGTATTAAAGTCTTTGTAGGAGGTAATTTGGGGATACCTCTTAGCGATTACGTTTTAAGTGGAGAAAAGGCGGAGGTATTGGTCCTTGAAGTTTCAAGCTTTCAGCTCGAAACCATTGAGAGTTTTAAACCTTTTATTTCGGTTTTCCTTAACATAAGTGATGACCATTATGACCGTCACAAGGACTTTAACGATTACCTGATGGCAAAGGCCAATATATTCAAAAATCAAACGGAAAGAGAATTTGCCATTTTGAACTTTGATGATCCGGTAGTTAAGGAGTTTGAGAAAAAAATAAGACCCAAGGTTATTCCAATATCAAAAAAAACCATTAAAGGGATCTTTTTGGAAGGTGAGAAAATCCGTTGGGATTTTGAGGGGAAAGAGGGAGCCATTGAACTTAAGGGTATTCCCTTAAAAGGTCCTCACAACCTGGAAAACGTGATGGCCTCAATTGGGGCTTCTTTGTTATTGGGAATTGATGAGGAAAGGATCAGGGGAGGACTTTATACCTTTCAGCCCCTCCCACATCGGCTTCAATTCGTGGGAGAGATAGAGGGTGTTCTTTTTTATGACGACTCCAAGGCCACAAACCCACATGCTACCTTGAGAGCCCTAGAGGCGTTTGAGACCCCTGTTATCCTTATCGCGGGGGGGCTGGATAAAGGGGTTGATCTCGGGGTTTTGAGAAGTAAGGCCCAAACTCTCAAGGCAATAGTAGCTATAGGAAAGGCGAGACCTAAACTCAAGGAGGTCTTTCAAGATCTCATCCCTGTATTTGAAGCAGAAGACATGGAAGAGGCAGTAAAGCTCGCTTTTTCTTGTGCCAAACCAGGAGAATGCGTTTTACTCTCTCCAAGTTGCGCTAGTTTCGATATGTTTCGAGATTACAAACATAGGGGTGAGGCCTTTCAGAAAGCGGTAAGGAGGTTAGTTAATGAGAAGGGGTTATGACCCCTGGTTAATCATATGTTTAATAGGGCTTTTATTAATGGGTTTTTTATCAATTCTAAGCGCGAGTGCTCCGAGGGCTTCCTTGAGGTTTGATGATCCCTTTTATTACTTTAAACGCCATTTGATCTCCTTTCTGGTTGTCTTTCCGATTTTCATATTCTTCCTCAAATTGAACCCCAAATTTTTAAAAAAATGGACCCTTCCTTTTCTCGGGTTGGTAATTTTACTTTTGATCCTGGTTTTATTACCCGGGATAGGAATCAAAGTAGGTGAGGCGAGGAGATGGATCAAAATCCCCTTTTTTTCCTTTCAACCTTCGGAATTAGCGAAAATTGCATTAGTTTTGTTTTTAGCTAAAGCAAGCGTTGAGTGTTCAAAAAAGGATTTAAGGGATTTTATTTGGCCATTGGCGGTACTTTTTGCGGTCGTAGGACTTGTTTTGCTTGAACCTGATTTCGGTACAGCGGGTTTCCTTTATGTGTTAGGGGTTGTGTTAATGTTTCTTTACGGATGGAGATTAATCCATTTGGTCTTCTCCACCTTGGTTCTGATACCTCCTTTGATTTTGGTGGGATTGTCTAAAAATTACATTTTTAAAAGATTTATGGACTTTTTAGCTTACCTGGAAGATCCGACTCAAGCGCCCTATCAGTTAAAACAGAGCTTTTTGGCCTTAGCCAAGGGTGGACTTTGGGGAGTTGGGATAGGGCTTGGTAAACAAAAGTTTTTCTTTTTACCCCTTCCTCATGTGGATTTCGTTTTGGCTAATATAGGTGAAGAATGCGGGTTTTGGGGTATTACCGGCATAGGGATGGCTTTTTTCATCATTTTTTGGCGAGGCCTTAAGATTGCCTTAAAGCATTCCGATCCCTTTTCGAGCAATCTGGCTATTGGTTTAGGTTTGATGCTGACTTTACAGGCTTTTTTGAACATGGGGGTTGTACTTGGGTTTTTTCCCATAACGGGTTTACCACTTCCCTTTGTAAGTTATGGAGGAACTTCCCTTTTGGTCTCATTGGTTTCCATGGGCATTCTTTTGAGAATATCGCAAGATGCAGTAGGAGAAAAAATTTGGCGCCACGGGTTTTGATAGCTACTGGTGGTACTGGGGGACATGTGTTCCCTGCCCTTGCTTGTGCCCAGGAGTTCCTTAAAAGGGGGTGGGAAGTTTGGTTTGTCGGTACCGGAAGAGAGACGGAGAGCTCTCTTTTACCAGTTGGTCAATATAGGATTCTTCAAGCCAAGCCTCTAACGGGTAGAGGGTTATTAGGAGTTATGAATGGACTTTTGGCGCTTCTTTTCGCTTTACCCAAAGCCATTGCTTTATTGAGGTCGATAAAGCCGGACTTTGTATTAGGTTTCGGCAGTTATGTCTCAGGCCCTATGATTTTGGCTTCGGCTATAATGAGGATCCCTCGAGCAATTCACGAACAGAATGTGATACCGGGGCTGGCTAATCGTTTAAGCTTGCCTTTTGCCCAGAGGGTTTTTGTCTCCTTTGAAGAGAGTTTCCTTTATTTTCCCAAATCCAAAACGGAATTAACCGGAAATCCTGTTCGCCAAAGGGTGATAGAAGATGCTCGAAAGGAAGAGAGAAAAATGCCTTTTACGGTGTTTGTACTTGGAGGTAGTCAAGGAAGTTCAGCTTTAAACCGCATAGTTTTTGAGGCCTTAAAAACATTAAAGGATAAAATAAGGATAATTCACCAGACGGGAAAAGCAGATTACCAATGGCTTAAAGAAGAATACGATAAAATGGGTGTGGAAGGATGGGTCTTTTCTTTTGATGAATCAATAGGTAGATGGTATGGGAAGGCCCATTTAATCATATCGAGGGCAGGAGCCTTGACTTTGGCCGAGATTTCCTGTGTGGGACGGGCCTCCATTTTGGTTCCCTATCCTTACTCTACTTCAAATCACCAAGTGAAAAACGCCCAAGTTTTTGTTAAACATGGGGCTTCCAAGATGATCCTTCAAAGTGAGCTTACGCCAAAAAGGTTAATAGAAACTTTGGAAGAATTGATGACAAAAGAAGATTTAAGGTTTGAAATGGAAAACAGGGCTCTCAGTTTAGGTAAGCCTCAGGCTTCTCAGATGATCGTAGAACGTTCGATGGAGCTTGTTAAATGTATCGCGGGAAGATAAAACAGGTTCATTTTGTCGGTATAGGTGGTTCAGGGATGAGTGGTATAGCGGAGGTATTACATAACTTGGGGTATCGGGTGACGGGTTCCGATTTAAGACCCAATAAGGCAACAGAGCGCCTTGAGGAGTTGGGGTGTAAAGTATCTTATGGGCACGATCCCCGATATATAGAAGGGGCGGATGTAGTAGTGGTTTCCTCAGCGGTTCCTTTTACGAATCCGGAAGTCCAAGAGGCCTTGAAGCGGGGGATTCCCGTTATTCCACGAGCGGAGATGCTTTCTGAGTTGATGAGGATGAAATATGGCATCGCTGTAGCGGGAAGCCACGGTAAGACCACCACCACCTCCATGATCGCCCAAGTTTTAGCTTATGGGGGTTTTGATCCTACAGCGGTTATTGGGGGAAGAGTCAAGGGAATAGGAGGAGGAGCCAGGTTAGGAGCAGGCGAATTCCTGGTAGCTGAAGCCGATGAAAGCGACGGAAGTTTTTTGAGTTTGATCCCCACCATAGTGGTTATAACCAACATCGATCGCGAGCACATTAACTTTTATGGGACCTTTGAGAGGTTAAAAGATGCTTTTATTCATTTCGCAAACAAAGTGCCATTTTATGGAGTTTCCATTCTGTGTTGGGACCATCCTGTAGTTAGGGATATTATGCCTTTTATAAAAAAGAGAAAAATCACTTATGGATTATTAAACGAAGCTCAGGTTAAAGGTATGGTAATTGAGAAAAAGCCATGGACGGTTGCCTTCAGGGTTTACGTTGAAACAAGAGAATTAGGGGAGATCAGGCTAAGGATACCAGGGGAACATAACGTCCAAAATGCCCTGGCGGCACTTGCCTGTGGGTTAGAATTAGGTATCCCTTTTGAGGCTATCAAAGAAGCGCTTGAGGAGTTTAAAGGAGTAGAAAGAAGGTTAGAACTTAAAGGCGAAGTCCAAGGCATAATGGTGGTTGATGATTATGCTCATCATCCTGAGGAGATAAAAACTTCCCTTAAAGCATTAAAGGAACTAGGCAGAAGGATAATAGCCGTCTTTCAACCCCATCGCTATACAAGGTTGAAAGATCTTTTTATGGAATTTACCCAATGTTTCGATGGGGTAGCTTTACTGATACTTACCGAGGTCTATCCGGCGGGAGAGGAGCCAATAGAGGGGGTATCGGGTTTAAGGCTTTATGAGATGCTGAAAGAAAAGGTTGGTAACAAGGTTTTATATGTGGAAGAACGAGAGAGGATTCCCCAGCTTGTTTTGCCCATTTTGAAAGAAGGAGACGTGGTGGTCACCTTAGGGGCGGGCAATATAAGTGAGGTTTCCGAAGAATTGGTAAGGCTTCTTCAGAGATGAAGGATTTAATAGAAGAGTTAAAGAAGGTGGGGATGGTGGAGCTCGAAGAAGGTCCTTTGTTGAAGAGGCTCACCTCTTTTAGGATCGGGGGTCCCGCGCCTTTACTTATAAGGCCTTATTCGGAAGAAGGGTTTTTGGGAGTTTTTGAAATTTTGAATCTTCGGGGTGTGCCCTTTAAAGTCATAGGGAATGGAAGTAACCTCTTGGTTAATGACCAGGGGATCAGCGAGGTCTTAATAGATTTAAAAAAGGCCTCCAATTTTATTCGACCTGAAGGCCCTATTTTGGCCGTTGGTTCTGGTACAAGTCTCGAAGGTCTTCTCAGTTTCTGCGAGAAGAAAGGGCTTTCAGGATTGGAAGGGCTTTGTGGCATACCGGGTTCGGTAGGAGGAGCCGTAAAGGGTAATGCTGGAGCTTGGGGTTACCAAATTGGGGATAGGGTGGAGTACATTATTGTTTACAGTGCTAAAGGCAAAAGGGAGAAAAAGGAGGATTTGCTGTTTTCTTACCGTAAGGGGTCCCTAAAGGAAGGGGAAGTTATATGGGAAGTGGGAATTAGGCTTTTTGAAGGGGATCCCGAAGAGATCCGGGAGAAAATGAGAGTTTTGAGGCTTGAAAGAGTGAAAAAGCAGCCCTTAGGCTTCGCAAGCGCCGGCTGTATATTCAAAAACCCACCCGAAGGACCTCCGGCAGGTTATCTTATCGATAAAGCAGGGTTTAAAGGAAGAAGGCGAGGAGGGGCAATAGTTTCTCCGTTGCATGCCAATTTCATCTTGAACTTAGGAGATGCCACTTTCGGCGACGTGATTGGATTAATTGAGGAGATAAAGGAGGGGGTTTTCAAGCTTTTCAATGTGGAACTCGAGCTGGAGGTCGAGATTTGGAGCTGAAGGGAAAGAGAGTAGGCGTTCTTATGGGGGGTCTTTCGAGCGAAAGAGAGATATCGATGAGAAGCGGTATGGCGGTCCTTGAGGCCCTTCGGAGGCAAGGGATTGAGGCTTTTCCGGTGATCTTGGACGGGGACGTGGTCCAGAAGATCCTCGGTGCTAAAATGGATCTCGCCTTCTTGGCCTTGCATGGTAAATTGGGGGAGGACGGTACGATCCAAGGACTTTTGGAGCTTCTAAGGATTCCCTATACAGGTTCAGGGGTTTTAGGAAGTGCTTTGGCTATGAACAAGGTTAAAGCCAAACAGATATTCCTCGCTTCAGGGATACCCACACCCGAGTTTGTAGTTTGGGAAGAGGGGATAAACCCGACCTTTCCATTACCTTGGATCGTTAAGCCGGTTTCGGAAGGTTCAACCATCGGTGTAAGCATCGTGAAAGATAAAGCGGAACTAAAACCCGCGCTATCAAAGGCCTTAGAGTATGATTCCGAGATCTTTATAGAACGCTTTATTCCTGGGAAAGAGGTCACGGTGGCTGTTTTAAATGGTAGGCCCCTTGAGGTCATAGAGATATTGCCCGAGGGAGGCTTTTACGATTTCGAAAGAAAATATACCCCCGGAAAGACCCAGTATTTGATACCTGCTCCGATAGGGGATGAGCTTAGGAGAAGGGCCAAAGAACTTGCGGTTTTGGCTTACAAGGCCCTTAAGTGTAGCGGTTGTGTTAGGGTCGATTTCAGGTTGGATCCCGAAGATGAGCTTTGGGTTTTGGAAGTGAATACCATTCCAGGTATGACCGCCACAAGCCTTGTTCCTCGAGCTGCTTCATATGAGGGGCTTACTTTCGATGAGCTTGTTCTGGAGATATTAAAAGGGGCTTCTCTTAAGGTGAAGATATGAAGTGGCTAATTCTTTCGCTGGTGTTTTTTGTAGTTTCTGGCCTTTGGGTATGGCAGTTTTTGCCTCCTGTACAGAAGGTGGAAGTTCAAGGAAATCGAGCGTTTTACCTTCATGAGCTTGAGAAAATTTTGCTTCCAGAGCTTTTGGGTAGGAACCTCTTCGAGATAAAGTTAAAAAACTTAGGGGAGATTCTACTTAAGAATCACAAAATCGAAGGATGTGAGATTTGGAAGTTATACCCCTATACGCTAAGGTTAAAAATTGAAGAGAAGGACTTTATGGAATTTACCTTCCACGATCGGGAAACCCAGAGGTTGATAAAAGAAATGAGCCCTTTGGCTATTAAAAAAGAAGGGGATTTTTACGCCTTCTTAACCCAAGAGGGTATTTGGTTCAAGTTAAAGGAATTGCAACTAAAAGAAGGGCTTAAAGTCCTTAAATCAGTCCGGGGATTTTTTAAGGAAAGTAAACCCGATTACCTAGTGTATGTGGAGCCTGATAAAGTTATTGTGGGATTTGGTAAGGGAGGAGAGAAATGAGCAAGGAAAGCGTTATTGTTGGTTTAGATATAGGTAGTACCAAGGTCTGCGTTTTGGTAGGGGTTCCCAGTTCCCACGGTGTGGATATCATTGGAATAGGTACTGCTCCTTCCAGGGGCATTCGTAGGGGAATGGTTATTAATATCGAATCAACCGTTGAATCGATAAAAAGGGCAGTTGCTGAGGCCGAACTTATGGCTGGTTGTGAGATAAAATCGGCAATAGTGGGGATTTCAGGCGTTCACATACAAGGTTTTAATTCAAGTGGTGTAGTAGCCCTTAAAGCAGGTGAAGTGAGCGAGGAGGATATAGCCAGGGTGATAGACGCTGCCCGAGCTTTAGCCATCCCTAATGATAAACAAGTGCTACATGTATTGCCGCAGGAGTTCATCTTGGATGGACAAGATGGAATAAGAGATCCCCGAGGGATGAGTGGCGTAAGGCTGGAGGTAAAAGCCCATATAGTTACTGGTTCCATTACAGCGACAAAAAACCTTATAAAATGTGTCCATAAGGCTGGACTTGAGGTTCAAGATCTAGTCCTTCAACAGTTAGCCTCGAGCGAGGCCATTTTAACCTCCGAGGAGATGGAGTTGGGAGTGGCTTTAGTGGATATAGGGGGAGGGACTACCGATTTGGCCTTATTCCACCGGGGAAGTTTAAGGCATACCGCCATTCTGCCAGTGGCCGGTGATCACATAACTAGTGATATAGCCTTTGGGTTGCGAACTTCACTTGAGGAAGCTGAGAGGATAAAACGGAAGTATGGGTGTGCTTTAGCCTCTTTACTCTCCTCGGAGGAGACCTTTGAAGTCTCACCGGTAAGTGAGGGACAAAGGTCGCGAGTTGTCTCTCGACGTCTTTTGGCGGGGATCATAGAGCCCAGGGTGGAGGAGATATTGAGGTTGGTCAATGAGGAATTGGAAAAGTCCGGATACTTAAAACTTATGCCCGCAGGGATAGTCTTAACGGGTGGAACGGCTTTAACGGAGGGAATTGTGGAAATGGCCACTGATCTGTTTGATCTACCCGCAAGGCGAGGATATCCTCGGGGTATAGGGGGCTTAGTGGATATCGTGCAAAATCCCCAATATGCTACTGCTGTCGGTCTTGTGATTTATGGGGCTCGTAAAGAGCACCCGAGAGGTCTGAAAGTTCGAGAGGGGGGGACAAAGTTAAAGCGCCGATTGAAAGAACTTTTTAAGGAGATGTTTTCAAGCTAATAAAGGAGGGAGAGAATGGGAGAATTAGAACGTTTTGAGCTGGATAGGGACTTACAGACTACCGTGATAAAGATATTAGGAATAGGTGGAGCAGGGTGTAACGCCTTGAATACCATGGTGAATTATGGGCTTGAAGGGGTGGAATTGATAGCCGCTAATACGGATATACAGGCCCTTCAAAGATGTTTGGTCCCGGTGAAATTGCAATTGGGAGAGAGGTTAACAGGGGGTATGGGTGCTGGGGGGGATCCGCAAATTGGCAAAGAAGCTGCTAAAGAGAGCATCGATCTAATAAGGGATACCCTACAGGGAGCCCATATGGTTTTTATAGCAGCTGGTCTCGGAGGAGGAACTGGGACAGGAGGAGCCCCTATTGTAGCTCAGGTGGCCAAGGAATTGGGGGCTTTGACAGTAGCCATTGTTACCAAACCATTCCGTTTCGAGGGGAAAAAGCGAAGAATTCAAGCTGAAGAAGGTTGGCGAGAATTGAAGAAGGTGGTGGACACCATTATTACCATTCCCAATGATAGGCTTTTAACCATAAGTGATAAAAACACCCCTTTACTTCAAGCTTTTAAAAAGGCCGACGAAGTCCTTTATCAAGCTGCAAAGGGAATAGCGGACCTGATCATAATGCCCGGTTTGGTGAATTTGGATTTTAACGACGTGAAGGCCATAATGTCGGAGATGGGAATGGCCATAATGGGTATGGGTAGGGCTTCAGGCGAGGGGCGGGCTGTGGAAGCAGCTCAGCAAGCCATATGTAGTCCTCTGCTTGAGGATATCTCCATAAAGGGAGCCAAAGGTGTGCTTATAAACATTACGGGAGGACCCGACCTTACCCTTTATGAGGTCAGTGAAGCCGCAACCTTAATCCAGGAAGAGGCCTCCGAAGAGGCTAATATTATATTTGGGGCGGTAATAGAAGATGGCCTTGATGAGGAGGTGAGGGTTACCGTAATAGCCACTGGTTTGGAAGAACCTCAACAGCAGAAAGAATCCCGACCTCGTCTCTTGCTTCCTGAGGAGGATCTGAACAATATAGATGTGCCGGCCTTTATGCGTAAGGGGAAAGGATTAGAAGATTTTTCGGGTTTTAAGTTCAAATCGAAGAGAGATCAATTTCGCGATAGAAATGACCTTCCTACCTTTTTGAGAGAAGGCGTTGATTGAATATGTCATCTCTGATCAGACGGTACTGGGAGGCTTTACTCTCGAAGGAAAAAGGAGTGATTTTTAAGAACTGGGGCGGGAAAATCAGAATTGGCTTAATTTTCCCTAATTATTATAATGTTGGCATTTCCAATTTGGGATTTCAATACGTTTACGCGCTTTTTAACTCGCGAAATGACGTAGTCTGTGAGAGGATTTTTCTTCCCGAACCCCAGATGTTAGAAGAGCATGAAAGAACCGCTACACCCCTTTTATCACTGGAGAGCCTAAGACCTTTGAGAGATTTTCATATATTAGCCTTTTCGCTTTCTTACGAGAACGATTACCCAAACGTACTCAGGATGCTTGAACTTTCGCAAATACCCTTATTAGCAGAAGAACGCAGGGCGCAAGACCCCTTAGTGATTGCCGGTGGAAGCGCGGTGAGTATAAACCCTGAGGTAATGGCTCCCTTTTTTGATTGCATCCTGATCGGAGAAGCGGAGGAGTTGGTGGATGAGTTTATAGATGCTTTGAAAAAATCCTGGGGAAAAACTCGAGAGGAAATTCTCAAGAGCCTCTCCGAAGTAGAGGGCACATATGTTCCCCGGTTCTACGAACTTGTCCTAAATCCAGATGGCACTTTAAAGGAGATAGTACCCCGTTCGGAGGACGTTCCTCGAAGGATAAAAAGGCGTGTCTATAAAGGGGCGCCGCTTCTGGTGAGTTCACCCATAAGAAGTCCAGAGGGGGAGTTTGGCGAATCCCTTATTATAGAAGTCGCCAGGGGATGTCCTTATCATTGCCGATTTTGCGTGGTGAGGTCCCTTTATCACCCTTTTAGACCCTATCCCTCGGACGTTTTGGAAAATCAAATAATGGAGGGGGTAAAGCTTTGTGGAAGGGTTAGTTTTCTTGGGGCAGCACTGGGGAATCATCCCGATTTTTTGCGTTTATGCCAAAAGGTAGTCCAACTGGGGGGGCGGTTTACCCTCTCTTCTTTAAGGGCTGATCAAGTTGATGGAACTTTAGCTAAATTGCTTTTTGTTTCCAAGCAAAGAACGGTAACCTTCGCCCCCGAGGTTGGTAGAGAGGAAAAGAGGTTTAAAATAGGAAAAAATCTTTTAAACAGCGACCTCTTAAAAGCCGTTGAAATCTTATCGCAAGAAGGGTTAACTAATCTGAAGCTATATTTCATGATAGGTTTGCCCAAAGAGGAAGAAGAGGACCTGAAGGCTTTGATTAACCTGGTGAAGGAGATCTCTCATACACAAAAACGGATACTTCGAGGTTCAAAAGGGAAGATCACCGTAAGCATCAGCCCCTTCGTTCCTAAACCTTGGACTCCCTTTCAATGGTATTCCTTTGAGGAGATAGCTTCTTTGAAAAGTAAAATAAAGTACGTCAAAAAATCCTTAGAAGTCCAAGTAAATTATGACCTCCCCAAATGGGCTTATTTTGAAGCGCTTTTTTCTTTAGGGGATAGAAGAATCGGATTAGAACTTTACCGAGGTTGGAAAGAAGGCGATTGGGTAAGGCAATTTAGGGTCTCTTCAATAAATCCGGATTTTTGGGTCTTGAGAAAAAAAACAATTACCGAGTATTTTCCATGGGAAATAATTTCCACCCCCTCTTCCAAAGACTTCCTTTGGGATGAGTTCCTAAAATATGAAAAGGATTAATTGTCTTTTCGGTCCTCCTTTGTCTCTTTTTCCTCTTTTTTGGATGTTTTATCTTGGTGCTTATAGTCCGTAGCGTACCATCCGCTTCCCTTTAAATGGAAGTTTGTTAGTGAAATGATCCTTTTGGCTTCTCCTTCACAATTCTTACAAATGGCAACCGGAGGATCGTTAAAACTCTGCAGAAGCTCGAACTTCTCGCCGCAGTTGGTGCATTGGTATTCGTAAATGGGCATTTCCCTTCCTCCTCCAGTTTATTCACTAGAGTATTTCAAAATAACTTCAGAAAAGACCCTTTTCAAGCGGAAATTTTATCTAAAACTATTAGGTATTGACACTTTGGACGGAGACTTGTTATAAATTGCACAAAGTAAAAAAAGGAGGGAAGCTATGGATTTTGCCTTCACCGAAGAGGAAAAGATGGTTCAAGAAATGGCCCGTGATTTTGCCCAGAATGAGATTGCGCCCATAATTGAGAAGGATGAAAAGGAGCATGTTTTTCGCAAGGAGATCGTGAAAAAAATGGCGGAACTCGGGTTTTTTGGCTGTATCGCTCCTGAGGAGTATGGTGGAAACAACATGGGCTATATGGCGGCTACTATCATTACCATGGAGATCGCCAAAGAGAGTCCTTCCTATGGTCTTCCTTTTAACCTTCAGATGAACTCGATCCAGTCGGTACTTTTGGAGTTTGGCACTGAAGAACAGAGGAAAAAGTGGATACCCCCACTGATTAACGCGGATCTTTTGGGTTGTTTTGCCCTCACGGAGCCAGATGTAGGTTCGGATGTGGCTTCGATGAAAACCACGGCCAAGGAAGTCTCTGACGGATGGATCTTAAACGGTACTAAAATGTGGATCTCAGGGGTTCCGGTGGCTGATGTGGGTATCGTGTTTGCCATGACCGATAGGGAAAAGAAGCATCGAGGGATGTCCGCCTTTATAGTGGATATGCACACTCCAGGTATAACCCAACGGGCTATTGAGGATAAGTTAGGGCTTCATTGTGCTCCTACTGGGGAGATAGTCTTTGAAGAAGTTAAAGTTCCCAAGGATGCCATTGTGGGGAAACCCGGCGATGGTTTCAAAATAGCCATGTTCATGCTTGACCGAACTAGGCTTTCTTGTGCGGCTCGGGCTGCAGGGGTGGCGGAGAAATGTTTTGAGCTTGCCAAAAAGTATGCTAACGAGAGAATTCAGTTCGGCGTTCCCATCATTCAGCACCAGATGATCCAGGATCAATTGGCTAGGATGTGGTGTGAGCATGAGGCGGCAAAGCTTTTGGTATTTAAGGCTGCTTGGATCATGGAGCAACTAAGGCTTGGAAAGCTAAGCGAAAGGCCTACCCTTTATATATCTACGGCTAAGTATTACAGCGCAGAAGCAGCGGTCTTTGCTGCCAATGAGGCCATGAAGATTTATGGTTCCTATGGATACTCGGCGGAGTATCCAATCGAAAGGTATTATAGGGATGCAAAAAGTTATCAGACAGTTGAGGGCACATCCAATATCCAAAAGATTATAATAGCTAGGCATTTTATTGAAGAACAAAAATAAAAAGGGAGGAGAGAAAGATGGAAGTGACAGTGCCCATGGTTGGAAAACTCGTAAAAATCCTGGTTAAAGAAGGAGATCAGGTAAAGGAAAATGATCAAATTGCAATAATTGAAGCTATGAAAATGGAGATGCCCATAGTAGCGCCTATATCAGGTACTGTAAAAGAGATAAAAATTAAAGAGGGACAACAAGTTACTTCTGATACCGTAATAATGATCATCGAATAAATAGGAGTTGAGGATGAAGCTAGGAGGTAAAGTAGCGGTTGTTACCGGAGGAAGCCGGGGGGTGGGTAGGGCTATTTGTTTGGCTTTTGCTCGGGAAGGTGCCGATGTGGTGGTGAATTACGCTACAAGACCTGATGCAGCTGAGGAGGTGGTAGAAGAGATCCGAAAGATGGGGCGTAGGGCTTTAGCAATAGGAGCTGATGTGGCCACTTGGGAAGGGGCTGATAAGGTCATAAAGGGAGCGATTGATAATTTCGGGAAAATTGACATATTGGTGAATAATGCGGGTTTTATACGTCCGGCTTTGCTTCACAAGATGACCGAGGAAGATTGGCAATTGGTAATTGACATTCACCTTAAAGCACCGTGGTTATGTATTAAAGCGGCCTTTCCTTATATGAGTGAACAAAAATCCGGTTCGATAATCAATGTCACTTCTGTCGCAGGTGTGGTTGGGACAGTGGGTCAGATCAATTACAGTGCAGCCAAAGGTGGGGTTATAGCCTTAACCAAATCAGCAGCAAGGGAATTGGCTCAGTATGGTATAAGGGTAAATTGCGTATGCTTAGGCATTGTAGAGACGGAGATGAGCGAGAAGATAAGAACCGATCCTAAGTTGGTGGAGATTTATAAAAGAAGAATACTACTGGGAAGGTTTGCTACTCCCGAAGAGGTGGCTGAGCCCTTTGTATTTTTAGCTTCCGAGGATTCTTCCTACATAACCGGACAGCTGATAATGGTGGATGGGGGGTATGGGATGACGTAAAGAGGAAAATAATGAGAGGAGGTGCTAGATGAAGGTACCAGAAAAAATAGAAACATGGCAGATGGTAAGGCCATGGGGTAAGGATGAGAAAGGTAATCCGGTGTCTGGCATTATAGAACGCACTTCTATTCCCCTACCGGAGCTTAACCCAGGTGAGGTGTTAGTGGAGATAAAAGGGTGTGGAGTGTGTCATACGGATTTAGGGTATTTTTTTGATGGGGTTCCTACGGTTAACAAACCACCATTAACCTTGGGACATGAGATAAGTGGAGTAGTTGTAGCTGGGGATAAGGAATGGATAGGGAAGGAAGTGATAATTCCTGCTGTTATGCCCTGCAGAAAGTGTTTTATCTGTAAGACTGGAAGGGGCAATCGATGTTTGGATCAAAGGATGCCTGGGAATAGCTTAGGCATTTACGGAGGTTTTTCCAGCCATATTCCAGTTCCTTCTATAGATCTTTGTGAGGTCCGAAATAGGCCCGCTGATATGCCATTGGAAAGGTTGGCGGTTATAGCTGATGCGGTTAGTACTCCATTTCAAGCGGCAAAAAGGGCTAACCTTGGACCAGGGGATTTGGTGGTTGTTGTAGGTTGTGGTGGGGGGGTTGGTGTTTATATGACTCAAATTGCCAAGTTTGTTTTCAATTCGGAGGTTGTCATTGGTATCGATGTGGATGAAGAGAAGCTCAACCGGGCTTTAAAATATGGGGCGGATTTTGTGATTAACGCAAAGGATAAAACTCCTCGTGACATAAGGGAAGAATGGAGGAAGATCTGCCGAGATAATGGTTTGAGGACTTATGGTTGGAAGATATTTGAGGTTTCTGGCGTTAAAGCCGGGCAGCAGATAGCCTTGGAACTTCTCACTTTCATTTGCAAGCTTATCGTTGTGGGGTATAGCCCTCATACAAATGAGTATCAGATCTCCAGGCTTATGGCTTTTGATGCGGAGATGATAGGTACGTGGGGTTGTTTACCTGAGTATTACCCCGTAGTTTTAGACATGGTTTTGAAGGGCAAGATACAAATAGATCCCTTTGTGGAATTGAGGCCTATGAGTCATATAAAGGAGGTATTTGAAGAAGTACATGCTAAGCCTCCTTTGAAAAGAATCGTTTTGGTGCCTGATTTTTAAAAACTTCAAAAGTTAGAAAAATAAAGGAGGTTTTGAGATGCCTAAAGATTACGAAAAGGAATTTAGAGAAAAGTTAGCAAAGTATGGATATGATTGGGAAAAGCATAGGAAAATTTTCAGGGGGCGTCCTCCTGAAGAGTTTGACTTTAAGGAGATCATTTACGAAAAATTCTATGATAAATGGACAGCTAAAATTACTCTTAACAGGCCTCATCGTTATAATGCCTATACAGGTACGGAGCTTTATGAGATATGTCAAGCTCTTGAAGATGCAATGATGGACGATGGGATTGCAGTAATAGTGATAACCGGAGCGGGAGACAAAGCTTTTTGTACCGGAGGAGATGCCGGTACTTATTCGGTGATTTATCCTGAAAGGCCTCATGAATTTTATAATTGGTGGACCTATTACGAAAGGATGCTGTATTTGATAAGGACCTGCGGAAAACCTGTAATTGCCCGAATAAATGGCGTAGTAGCTGGTGGTGGAAACGAGATTAACCTTGCCTGCGATATTTCGATTGCTGCAGAGCATGCTCGTTTCATCCAACCTGGTACAAGGACAGGTAGCGTTTCTGCTGGAGGGGCTACTCAGTGGTTACCTTTGACAATTGGTGACAAAAGAACCCGTTGGATGGTAATGGTGGGAGACGAGATAGATGCTAAAACGGCTCTTGAATGGGGTTTAGTTAATGAGGTAGTCCCTTACGAAAAACTTGATGAAGCAGTGGATAGAGTTATTGAAAAATTGGTCAATAAATTCCCTGATTGTATGCGTTATACAAAGGTTCAATGTAATTTCTGGGGCGATTTGGCGTGGACCACTTTCCAGCATGCTCGTGATTGGTTAACGATTCATTATGCAACAGGTGAACCTATTGAAGGATTTAGTGCCTTTTTGGAAAAGAGAAAAGTGGATTATATTGGATTAAGAAAACTTTCGAAGGAAGGAAAGAGTCACACCTATTATCCTTGGGGAGCACCTATTAAATACTGTGATAAATGCGGTGCTAAATATCTTCCTCAGGAGTTTGAATACTGTGGAAAGTGTGGGGCTAAGTTAGAGTAAGTATTGATCCGAAGGAGGTCCCGTGGTCCGAAAAGATTTTAAAAAAAAGATTGAGCAATATAGTTATAGAAGTCCTTTAGGATTTTATAAAGAACGAGAAAAAGACGAAGCAATTTTAGAAATAAAGGACGACGGGGCCTCCTATTTTGTTGAAATACCGACCCATTTAAGAAATCGTGCGGAGATTGTGGTAGGTTCAAGGATCAAGGGAAATTTGTTGGGGATTTATAAAAAAGGAGGAGAGAAGAAGGTAGAGTTAAGGAGAACCTTTAATTGGGAAGTTGAAGGGTATTGGAATGAACTTCATATTCCCAAAGAGGAGGTTAGTACACTCGGACTTAAAGTAGGTGATTATTTGCATCTGGAATTTAAAAGTGTAATTAATTACGGAGAGGAGATTCCCCTTTAAAAACGCCAATACCCTTGCAAAGCTTCTTTTACACTTGCTATAAAAGGTCGGATTTTGTAGAAATTTTCATCTTCTTGTCGCTCACAATAAGAAGAAAGTGTTTCGTTTGGCTCTTCACACCTCTCGAGTATTTTTAAAGAAGACCTAAATACTGCCTCCGGATGATGTCCTCCCTCAAGCACAAAGACAATTTTACCTTCGCATATTTCTTCAGCTTTTTTAATCAAAAGATCTCCCAACCTCCAAAACCCCCTTTCGGTGAGGTACATTTCTCCAAGAGGATCAAGGTGATGAGCGTCAAAACCTGCCGAGACCAATATGAGTTGAGGTTGAAATTCTTCCATGACTGGTATGAGTATGTGACGGATAATGTTTCCATAATCACTATCGTTACACCCAAGAGGAAGAGGAACGTTAATGGTATAACCTTTCCCTTCTCCTTCTCCTATTTCGTCAAAATATCCTGTTTCGGGAAAAAGTGGATATTGGTGAATGGAAAAATATAAAACTTTAGGGTCTGAATAAAAAGCTTCTTGAGTGCCATCTCCATGGTGTACATCCCAATCCACAATCAAAACTTTTCGAAGTCCTCCTTTCTCTATCGCATATTTGACAGCAATTGCTACGTTATTAAATATACAAAAACCTTTGCCCTCATTTCTTTGAGCGTGATGCCCAGGTGGCCTCACTATAACAAATGCTTTTTTAATTTTACCCTCTAACACGCTTTTTACTGCTTCTATACAAGATCCTACTGCCAAAACTGCAATTTCATATCCTCCTTTAGGTACTCGTGTATCAATGGATAGCCTTCCTCCCTTTGTGGAAAGTTCCAATATTTTTTTTATGTAATTTTCATCATGAATAAGTAAAAGTTCTTCTAATTCTGCCATACGCGAAGGAATTTTTGTAAACCAGGTTGCCTCTTTTGCATAATGAAAGAGAGGGAGGATTCTTTCAGGATTTTCAGGGGATAGAGAATCAGTATCTAAAAAGATAAATCTTTCATCAGTTACAATCCCCACTTTTTCCATTTTTAGCCCTTAAGGCGTAATATTAGATGTACCATCTCACCTTTTTCAAACCCCATTTTAGCGAAAAATCGCAGAAGATCCCATGAACGCCATTCTACGAAAGTATAAACGGTGTTGATGCCTATTTTTCTTAAATTATCTACAAGTCTTCGAAAAAGGAAAGTGGCTATTCCCTTCTTCTGATAATCCGGGTGAACTCCAATGGTTTCAATTAAAGCGACCGTATCCGGTACCCCATATTCCCACCCGGCTACCTCAGCGATTATGAAGCCCACAACTTTCCCTTCCACTTCCGCCACCAGAGAGGTCATGGGGGATCTTTCTTCTAAAAGGTCAATTTTCATAAGCCAATACTTTCGCCTGTTTTTCCCTAAAATCAACCTTTCTATCTCTACTATTTCATCTATGTCTTTATAATCCAAAGACCTGATCTTTACAGATTCCTTTTCCATTTCTTCCTCCCTAGCTAAGATATAGCTCAAGAAAATAAGATGTCAAAAATTTTTGCTTGAAAAGGTTAAAAACGATGTTACAATAATATTGAAATTATCTTAAGGAGGGAAAAATGTTTGTAAGAGATATTATGACAACTAACGTAATTACGATTTCTCCTGATACTCTTATGGTGGAAGCAGGAAGAATAATGGAGTTTCATAATATCCAGAGGCTTCCTGTGGTAGAGAAGGGAAAGCTTGTGGGTATTATTACTCGAAATAGACTCCTTCGGTATTATCCTTCTCAGGCCACCTCTTTGAGCCATTGGGAGCTTAATTATTTATTGGCTAAAATAAAGGTTAAGGACATAATGAGAAAAGAATTAGTTACGGTTCCCCCTGATATTACCGTTGAACGAGCTATTGCAATAGCTCAGAAAAACCGAGTTGGTTCGTTGTTAGTAGTAGAAGACGGGAAACTTGTAGGGATTGTTACGACCAATGACTTTTTCTATCGGATTTTGAATCCTCTTATGGGTATCGGTGAAGAGGGTGAAAGGATAATTGTGTATGGTGGTGGTGCTGTGGATGTAGCTAAAAGGGTTATGGAGATTGTAGAAAATAACGGTTTTAAAGTTAAATCATTTTGTACCTTGCCCTCAGAAGGAGAAATTTATGATTTAGTTTTGCAATTTGAGGATAAAGACGTTTCGGAGCTCATTAAAAACTTGAAAGACCACGGTTTTTCGGTGGATGTTAGACCCCATCGGGCATAAAATTTAAGGGAGAGTGAGGAATGTACGAGAGAATATTAGTTCCATTGGATGGTTCTATATTGGCCGAAAACGTTCTTCCTTTTGTGGAGGGAATTTCTAAAAGATTGGGCAGTGAGGTAATTTTGGTTTCGGTTTTTTCCGAGGACCAGAAGGTCTTAGATCGTCCTTTAAGGGCTTATATTGAAAAACGCGTATCCGAACTCCAAGCCTTGGGGGTTAAGGCTAGCGGTATGGTTGTATATGGAGAGGATCCGGCTGAGGAGATTTTGGTTTTAAGCGAAAAGATTAACGCGAGACTTATTGCTCTTTCAGCATATGGACGATCCGGAACGAAATGGCGATTGGGAGGTGTTCTCAGTAAGATATTGCAAGGCACAAGGATACCTTTGCTTTTAACTCGCACGCTTTCCTTTGACGAGGCTATAAGACAAAGGGAGTTTAAAAGAGTATTGGTGCCCTTAGATGGCTCAAAGGCTGCAGAGGATGTCCTTTCTTACCTGGGGGAATTTCTGAAAGGAAGTGACGGCGAGATTTTTCTCCTACACGTGCTTGAGCCCATCAAGATTCCTCCTTATGTGGAATCCATAATCGAAGCGACCATGGAACCTAAGGAAAGGAAGAATTGGAAAGAACAAAAAGAAAAAGAACGTCTCGAAGAGACTCAAGGGTACCTTAAGGAAGTGGGCGATAGGCTTAGGGATAGGGGTTTGAAAGTAAAAGAAATGGTTAAAATAGGGGATATTGCCGAAACGATTCTTTCAGCAACTTCAGAAGCACAATGTGATCTTTTGGCCATCTCCACTCACGGTAAACAATCTGGAGTAACTAGGTGGTTGTTTGGTGATGTGGCTTTTAAGATAGTAGAAGGAGCGACAATTCCGCTTTTTATATTACCTAAACGTAAAGGGTTACTGTTTGCCGAGTATCACTGATAGCCATTTTCGGGTAGGATATTTTGCATTATTTTCATCAGTTATAACCGTTCCATTAAGTAAAAGCATCAGTAGTGTATGTTTAGGAATAGCGGGATTGTGTTTTTTGATTTCCATTTTTAAAAAGGACATCCCCTTAATTTGGCATGACAAGATATTTTGGGTCGTCTTATCTTTTTGCGTCCTTCCTTTTATCGGCCTTTTATGGACAGAGGATATAAAGAGCGGTTTAACAATTTGCAGAAGATTTTCTTTATTTATTGTCACCTATTTGTTATGCGCCCATTTTCTAAAAGACGCTGAAGATAAAATAAAATTATTAAAAGTACTAATAATCGGTGTAGTGGTTCTTAATCTTCTGGGAGTAATTAAATTTTTTGGCGCAGGGAATTCGAAACCTTTTTCACTTCCGAGTGTTGTAATAATGAATCCTATATGGTTTGGGAATGTTTCAGCTATTTCTTTATATGCTTCTCTTGTTATTTTTTTTCTTTTAGAACGAGGTAAAAAGATATGGGCATTGTGTTCAATAATTAATGCCTTAGGGGTAGTCTTATCTGCTTCCCGTGGTCCTTATTTAGCTGCATTGATAGTTTTTGGTATAGTTTTCCTTTCTACTTTTTTGAAAGAAAGACGCAGGATAGTATTTCTGTTATTAATGGTTATAATTTTGGGAATAGTGTGGTTTAAGCCGGAATTTAAGCAAAAAATTTTTGATATAAATAATCAAATAAGGGCCTTCTTTTCGAGTTCAGAAGTTAAGACTTCCGTAGGTGCGAGATTAGGTATGTGGAAGCTTTCTTTTGAGATGTTTAAGGATAACCCTATTTTAGGGGTGGGGACTGGAGATTATGAATTGGAAGTGGTAAGAAGGGCTGAAGGAAGTTGGTCCTTTTTGAGGAAATATAATCAACCTCATAGTATTTATTTTTATTTTTTAGCTCTTTATGGTTTGATAGGCATTGGGGTTTTGAGTTTTTTGTTTTTTATGTGGTTTAGGGAATCCCTTAAAAGGACCAGAAATTTCGGCGTTGATAGGGCTTTCGGAATTTTGGCTTTGGCTGTAGGTCTTCATTATCTTCTGGCTGGTTTTAGCGAGACGCTTTTCAAGATTCACATTTTGGTCTTCTTTTTTGGGATTATAGCTGGGGTTTGTTTTTCGAGGGGCAGAGGGGATTTTTAATCTCTCCGAAAAATATTAAAATTATTTTGGGAGGGTTGGTCAGGTGGCCGCTGGAGCTTTTTGCTCCAGAGGAAAGTCCGGGCTCCAGAGGGCAAGGCGCCGGGTAATGCCCGGAGGGGGTAATCCCCTGGAAAGTGCCACAGAAAACATACCGCCTCAGCTATGTTGCTGGGGTAAGGGTGAAAAGGTGGGGTAAGAGCTCACCGCCTTCTTTCGCAAGAAAGGAGGGCACGGCAAACCCCGCCTGGAGCAAGGCCGTGTAGGGGAAAGGGTGGTCCCGCCCTTAAGTCCCGGGTAGGCCGCTTGAGCAGTCAGGTGACTGACTGCCCAGATGAATGGCCAGCGCCCCCAAATTAAAAGGGGGAACAGAACCCGGCTTATGACCAGCCCTCCCTAATGTGTTCTCATGAAAGAGTATCTGCTTTCTTTCATATCGATTTTTGTAGCCATGGACGTTATCGGCGTTTTGCCTATATTTTTAGGATTAACGGAAGAAATGACCAAAACGGAAAGATTAAAGGTCATCCGGCATTCTGTTGTGACCGCTTTTAGCGTTGGAATTGGTTTTTTATTCTTGGGAAAGTTTATATTCGGCCTTTTGGGAGTCACCGTCTCTGATTTCAAGGTAGGAGGAGGGCTCATACTTTTGATAATTGCAGTTTATGATTTGCTTTTCCAGGAAAAGAAAAGCTACAAATCTAACGAATTTATAGGGATCGTACCTTTAGGGGTCCCGCTTTTGGTGGGTCCGGCGGTAATGAGTACCCTCTTGATCTCTCACGATTCATATGGTTTTATGCCAACACTTTTCGCCTTCGTGGCTAATCTCTTCTTCACCCTAATAATTTTGGGACAAGCCGAGAGATTGATAGAGATACTCGGTGAAGGAGGAATAAAGGGAATAGCCAAAGTTATGAATCTGTTTTTAGCCGCCATTGGGATTATGATGATGAGACAGGGCATTTTGGAGATGATAATTTTATACAAGGTTGACTCAGTGTGAGAAGATATGATAAATAAGTTTGAGATAATCTTCACAAATTAAGGAGGTCAAAGATGGAGATATTAGTTTGCCTAAAACAGGTTCCAGACACGGAGGCCGAAATTAAACCCACCCCGGATATGAGTTCGATAGATTATACGGGTATTAAGTTCATAATTAACGTCTATGATGAGTATGCTGTTGAGGAAGCCTTAAGGCTTAAGGAGAAAGTAGGGGGGAAAGTCACTATTGTTTCGTTAGGACCTGAAAGGGCGATTGAGGCGATAAGAACCGCTTTAGCGATGGGGGCTGATGAGGCGGTCCATCTTAACGATCCCCTTTTCTTCGGGGGAGATGCTTATACCACAGCTTTGGTTTTGGCTCAGGCCATTAAGAGTATGCCTTATGATGTGATTTTTTGCGGTAAACAGGCGATCGATGACGATTTGGCCCAGGTTCCTTCCATTTTGGGTGAGCTCTTGGGTATCCCTACAGTTACAAACATTCAGCGCTTTGAGTTAATCGGGGACAAAAAGGCGAAAGTAGCAAGACAAGTGGAAGGTGGATTAGATATAATTGAAGTTAATCTTCCAGCCATTTTTACCGCCACAAAGGGGTTAAACGAGCCCCGGTATCCTTCTTTACCGGGGATAATGAAGGCCAAGAAAAAACCGGTTAACACCCTAACTCTTAAGGACGTTGGATTAAAGGAGGAGGAAGTGGGAGAAAAGGGAGCTTTGACTAAAGTGGCAAAATATTCACTTCCACCTATGCGTAAGGCGGGAAAGATTATAGAGGGGGAAACACCGGAAGAAAAGGCAGCCAAGTTGGTTAAACTATTAAGAGAAGAGGCGAAGGCAATTTAAGGAGGTGCAAAATGGCAGGAATATGGGTATATGCGGAGGTCAAAGAGGGGAAAATTAAAAAGGTGGCCTATGAAATGTTAGGCGCTGCTAAGGAAATAGCCCAAAAGAAAGGGGAGCCCGTTTGCGCTGTGTTGATAGGGAAGGGGGTTTCTCCGTTAGCGGAGGAATTGGGACACTATGGGGCTGAGAAGGTTTTTGTAGTGGAAGGGGATCATTTTCAAACTTATACTACCGGTGCTTATACCAAGGCCCTCTATGAGTTAGTGAAAAAATACGAGCCTTCAATAATACTTTTTGGAGCTACGATTAACGGAAAGGATCTTTCAGCGAGAATGGCTGGGAGGCTTGGTGTGGGTTTGGCTACTGATTGTACGGAAGTGTCTCTGGACGATCAGGGTAATTTAAAGGTCAAACGCCCCATGTTTGCTGGTAAGGTGTATGCGGAAGTGGTTTTTGTTCCCAAAAAACCCCAGATGGCTTCAATACGTCCAAATGTATTGCCTTTGCCTCAGCCTGATCGGTCTCGTAAACCAGAAATAGAGAAGGTTGAAGTTCCAATTAGCGCGGAGGACATGGGTTTTCAGGTTATTGGTTTTGAGGCAGTAGGAGCCGGAAAAATTGACTTAACGGAGGCGGAGATCATTGTCTCTGGTGGAAGGGGTATGAAGGGACCTGAAAACTTCAAGATGCTTGAGGAATTGGCCGAGCTTCTTAACGGTGCAGTTGGGGCTTCAAGAGCGGCAGTGGATGCGGGTTGGAGGCCTCAATCCGATCAGGTGGGTCAGAGCGGAAAAGTAGTAAGCCCTAACCTTTATATAGCTTGCGGAATCTCCGGATCTATACAACACTTAGCCGGAATGGGTACTTCTAAGATCATAGTGGCTATAAATAAGGACTCGGAAGCTCCTATCTTCAAAAAGGCCGATTACGGGATAGTGGATGATCTATTTAAAGTAGTTCCAGCTTTAATTGAAGAGGTGAAAAAGTTAAAAGCTCAAGGTTAGGAAGTTAGTTACGAGGAGAAAAAGGAGAGAAAAAATGGAAGTAGGAAGGGAATTGTTTTGGAATATTGGTAAGATTGGTAATCTTACCTATTTGATAATGGGAATTGCGGTTCTGATATTCATCTATGCTCTCTATGAGAGGGTAAAAGCTTGGCGAAAGGGTAAACCTGAAAGCCGATGCGATAGGATCGGAGAAAGGATAAAAGGGGCTTTTCTTAACATTTTAGCCCAATGGAAAGTACTCCGAGAAAGCCTTCCAGGAGTTATGCACGGTTTGATCTTTTGGGGATTTTTGATCTTACTTATGGGGACGGCTACGGAAGCTTTTAATCATTATAGTGGCTTACATTTTTTAAAAGGAACTACTTATATTGTGTTTTCGTTTGTAACGGATTTAGGTGGTTTGGCAGCCCTGATTGGGGTTTTTTTGGCTTTAATAAGGCGGTATGTCCTTCGTCCCCGCGCGCTGGATAATAAAGCGGAAGACTTTTTGATATTGCTTCTGTTGTTGGGAGTTCTAATAACTGGATTTTTGGTAGAAGGGGCAAGATTGAGCAGTCAAGCTTCCCAAGCATCTTGGGAGAAATGGTCTTTCGTAGGCTGGAGCATAAAGGGATGGTTTTCACCGGAGAGGGCTTTGATGGTCCATAAATTTTGGTGGTGGGTCCATTTGCTAACGGCCTTTCTTTTTGTAGCCCTTTTGATTAATACCAAGCTATTTCATATTGTCACTTCCATATTGAGTACTTACTTCAGAAACCTTAAGCCTCAAGCATTAAAACCAATTAAGAATATAGAAGAAGCGGAGTCTTTTGGGGTTAACAAAATAGAAGAGTTTACTTGGATTGACCTATTACAATTGGATGCGTGCATACGCTGTGGGAGATGTCAGGAAAATTGCCCTGCGTTTTTAACGGATAAACCTCTTAACCCCAAGGAAGTTACTCAAAACTTAAAAAAGGCATTTTTAAAGAAAGCCAAACTCTTCTGGGAAAACTTGAGAAGCTGGGGTAGTGAGGAAAAAGGAAAAGAGGAAGAGGAGGAATTGTTGATAGGAAATTATGTAGATGAAGATGCCATTTGGAGTTGTACCACCTGCGGAGCTTGTGTGGAACATTGTCCTGTTTTCATTGAACAATTCCCGAAATTAATAGAAATGAGGCGTTATCTCACCCTTATGGAGAGCCGATTCCCTCAAGAACTACAGACAGCCTTTAAAAACATGGAGAACAACTCTAACCCCTGGGGTATAGGAATGCATATGCGGGGTGATTGGGCTCGAGAAATAGGACTTAAAACATTAGCCGAGGATTCGGAGGTGGAATACCTTTTCTTTGTAGGATGTGCCGGTTCTTTCGACGATAGGAACAAAAAGGTAGCTATTGCCATATCAAAATTATTGAGTTTTGTAGGAATTAAACATGGTATTTTGGGAGTTGAGGAAGGGTGCTGTGGGGATTCTGCTAGACGTTTGGGCAATGAATACTTATATCAAATTATGGTGCAACAAAATATTGAAACAATGAAAAATTACAATGTTAAAAAGATAATCACGATGTGTCCACATTGTTATAACACATTAAAAAATGAATATCCGCAATTTGGAGGGAACTTCGAAGTGTATCATTATGTAGAAGTTTTTTCAAAGCTAATTAATGAGAATAAAATTAAACCGTTAAAAGCTTTAGATTCAGAAGTTACATATCATGACAGTTGCTATTTGGGCAGGTACAATGGACTTTATGAAGAACCAAGAAGTATAATTAAGGCTTTAAGTCCAAAAGCCATTAAGGAAATGCCACGTTCCCGAGCTTATAGTTTATGTTGTGGTGGTGGAGGTGGAAGGTTTTGGATGGAGGAGCATCTAGGGAGAAGAATTAATCATGAGAGATTTTCCGATGTTCAAAAAACAGGTGCACAACTGGTTATTACTTCTTGTCCTTTTTGTTTGACCATGTTAAGCGATGCGGTAAAAGAAAAAGAATTAGAAAATCAAGTTGTAGTAAGTGACTTAGCCGAAGTTTTAAAGGAGGGCTTAGGTGTATGAAGTGTGCGTGAAGATGGATTTCTCGGCAGCACATAATTTGAGAAACTACAAAGGAAAATGCGAAGCTTTACACGGACATAATTATAAAGTGGAAGTTACGATAAGAGGCGAAGAATTAAAAGATGGAGGAATGTTAATAGATTTTAGCTATGTAAAGTTACTAATGAAAGAGATAATCCAAAAATTGGACCATACATATTTAAACGAACTTGCTCCATTTGATACTGAAGAACCTTCATGTGAAAATATTTCTAGATATATTTTTCAGGAATTAAAGAAAAAAATACCATCAAACTTAAAATTATATCGGGTTACAGTATGGGAATCTGAGGACACTTGTTCGAGTTTTTTAGAACCATGAAAGATGTACAAAATGAAAAAGACAATCGGAATCAAGAGATCCAAAAAGTAGGAATAAAAGGGGTGAAGTACCCAATAACTGTTTTGGACAAAGAACAAGGATACCAGCATACGGTTGCAACAATAAATATGTATGTTGATCTTCCTCATTATTTTAAAGGAACCCATATGAGTCGGTTTGTGGAAATTTTAAACAAATATCGTGGTCAGATAGGAATAAAGGAGTTGAAAACTATTCTTTATGAAATGAAAAATAAGTTAAAAGCCAAAAGCGCTCACATTGAAATTAAATTTCCTTATTTTCTTAAAAAAAGAGCGCCTGTTACAGGAGCAAAGGGTTATATGGAATATTTATGTTGTTTTTATGCTTCAAGTAATAATTCAAAGATTGATCTTTATGTTGAGGTCAACGTTCCAATAAGTACTGTTTGTCCTTGTTCAAAAGCTATTAGTCGTTTTGGTGCACATAATCAAAGAGGTGTTGTAAAATTAAAGGTAAAGTTCAAAAAGTTAATATGGATTGAAGACCTTATAAAGTTAGTTGAAGATTCGGTTAGTTCTGACCTTTATACTATTTTAAAAAGGCCGGACGAAAAATATGTTACAGAGAAAGCCTACAATAATCCAATGTTTGTAGAAGACGTGGTTCGTGAAATTGCGATTAAATTAAAAGCAGATCCAAATATTATTTGGTTTTCTGTGGAGGCTGAAAATTTTGAATCCATTCATAATCACAATGCGTATGCATATGTAGAACATCATAATCAATAATTCGAAATTTCAAAAGGATCATTAGGCATAGTTTTGAGTTTTTCGGCAATGTGGTGAAGTTTTTCGATTAAAATAGTAAGTTCTTTTTTATTTTTGAATTTCAAAGTTAAAAAAAACTCTTCGCTTTCAAATGTAAGAGGGTGAGAAAGCAAAGGAGATAAGTTTAAGTTTTTGATTAAATTTTGAAATGAAGTTTCTAATTGATAAAGGTAAGGGAAGCGGTGTTTTTTTAACCAATTTCTTAATGCTTCTAATTTTTCTTTAGGCGAAAAAAGGTTTTGTAAAATAGGTTCTATTTGTCTCAATAATTGGTTTAAGGATAATTTTTCTCTTAAAGTAAGATCTCGAAAAGATATCAAGATTTCTTTAAGGTGGGAAGCGCTTGGCATAAGAGATTCAATAAATGGCATTAAATTTTCGAGCTCATCAGGAGTAAAGAGAAGAAAAAGAGACGCATCGGATAAATTTAGCTCCTTTTTGGCTATATAGCCCATTACCCTTTGGGGAAGATGTATAAGTTTCATTAAAGTATTGTAAATTTCTCTTTTAGCTCCCATACCCAAAAGCGGTAACCACTTTTTTATAACTTCCTCTTCTGAGATTCCATAATGGATAAGCTTTTCCACAGATTTAGCTTTCTCTATAAGGTTCATTTGAGAAAGGTTGTGTCCTACTGCCATTTTTATCGCTTCTTTAGGAGAAAGCTCATGTTCCCGGAAGATCTCCACCTTTGTTTCTTTTATCTTTAATGATTCCAGAACCATAAGTCTTTTAAGACCACAAACTAATTGAAGTTTATCCTTTTTCTTTCTCAAAATTAACGGATGAATTAGGCCGATTTCCTTAATAGAGTTCTCTAACTTTTTGAGATCAGGCAAAAAAGAAGGACTATAAAGATCTCTTTCTGTTATTTCATCAAGTGATAGTTTACAAATCACTTCCGAAAGGCCTCTTTCCCCCAGAATGCACTGATTTCTCCCAGCTCTTCTTCTATTCTTAACAATTGATTATATTTGGCTACTCTTTCACTTCTTGAAACGGCTCCTGTCTTGATCTGACTTGCTCCTAAGGCTACTGCAAGATCAGATATAGTTGTATCTTCAGTTTCTCCTGAACGATGAGACACTATAATATTATAACCTTCTCTTTTTGCTGTTTCCACTGTAATAAAAGTTTCAGTAAGTGTTCCAATTTGGTTTGGTTTAATTAGAATAGCATTAGCCACCTTGAGTTCAATTCCCTTTTTTAATCTCGTAATGTTAGTTGTAAAAATATCATCACCAACTAATTGTATTTTTTCTCCGATTCTTCTTGTTAATTTGCTCCACCCTTCCCAATCTTCTTCATCAAGAGCGTCTTCGATTGAACAAATAGGATATTCGGATATAAGCTTTTCGTAAAAATCGATTAATTCATCACTAATCCATTCATTTCCTTCTATTGAATATTTGCCATCCTGATAAAGTTCAGAAGCAGCCACATCTAAAGCGAGAGCAACCTCTTCACCGAGTTTGTACCCGGCTTTTTCTATTGCTTCACATAAAAGGTCTAGGGCTTGTCTGTGGGATGAGATATTTGGTGCGAAGCCCCCTTCATCACCTATAGCGGTTCCTAATCCCTTTGCCTTTAAAAGGGATTTAAGGGTATGATAGATTTCGCTTCCCATGCGTAAGGCTTCGGAGAATCTATCTGTTCCCCAGGGGACTATCATAAATTCCTGAATGTCCAAAGGGTTGTCAGCATGTTTTCCCCCGTTGATGAAGTTCATTAAGGGTACTGGCACTTTATGGGCAAAAGCTCCTCCTAAGTAACGCCAAAGTGGTACTCCTAAAAACTCGGATGCTGCTTTAGCACAAGCGATAGATACCCCCAACAGGGCATTGGCTCCCAGATGGGATTTATCAGGGGTTCCGTCCAAATCTATCAAAGTCCGGTCTATTAGAACTTGGTCCATTACGTCAAACCCTACTAGGTTAGGAGCGATTTTTTTGTTGATATTTTCCACTGCCCTTTTTACTCCCTTCCCAAGATACCGTTTGGGATCATTATCTCTTAACTCAAGAGCTTCAAAACGGCCAGTAGAAGCCCCCGAAGGCACACTCGCACGCCCCATTATCCCTCCTTCAAGCCACACATCTACTTCTACCGTTGGATTTCCTCGAGAGTCTAAAATTTCCCTAGCGATAACTTCTACTATGATTGACATGTTTTACCTCCTTCCACAATTTTTGTGCCTTTCAAAATATATAAAATTCCAGATATGCAAGTTAGGATTATCATAATTATCATTAAAAGTTTTCTTAAACAGGAAAGAGGAGCAAAGTTTGATAAACTTGATAGAATAAATAACATTTCGCTTAACGTTGTAGCTTTACCAAACAGATTAGGTTGTACTTTAATGTCAAAAGAAGCTGCTTTTAAAGTTATAAATCCTATAATGATTGTAAAATCGCGACCTAAAACTATTATTGCTATCCAAATTGGGATAAATTCCTTTATTGTTAAACTCAAAAAAGCAAGATTTATTAGAGCTTTGTCAGCGATAGGATCCAAGTAAGTTCCCAACACAGTCCTTTGATTTAAAATACGCGCTAAAAATCCATCAATTGCATCGCTTATGCCAGCGGATAAAAAAATAAAGAAAGCGGCTTCTTTTTTTCCATAGAAAACAAGACCTACGAAAATTGGAATGGTGGTTATGCGGTACAAGGTTATGAGGTTAGGGATATTCATTCTCCTTCGCCTTTCCAAAGATCTTTGAATGCTGTAAGTTCCGGTACATAAGCTAATTCAACGGTACCAGTGGGTCCGTTTCTCTGTTTGCCTATTATTATTTCAGCGATTCCCTTTTTGGGAGAATTAGGGTTATAAACTTCATCTCGGTAAATAAAAAGGATGAGATCCGCATCCTGCTCGATGGCTCCTGATTCTCTGAGATCGGCCAATTGAGGCCTTCGACCAGGTCTATCTTCAGCGCGTCGTGAAAGTTGACTTATTGCGATAACGGGGATTTGAAGTTCCTTAGCTAAAGCTTTGAGTGAGCGGGATATTTCGGAGATCTCTTGTTCTCGTCTTTCAGTAGAACTTCTCCCTCTCATTAACTGAAGATAATCTATTATCACAAGCCCCAATGACATTTCCCGTTTAAGCCTTCTGGCTTTAGCCCTAAGTTCAAGCACAGATAGAGCAGGGGTGTCATCGACCACAATGGGTGAATCGCTCAAAATACTTGCGGCAAGTGTAAGTCTCTGTAATTCTGCTTCCGAAAGGAAACCGCTTCTAACCTTTGAGGCATTTACTTTTGCCTCCGAACACAACATTCTCATGGCAACTTGTTCTTTTGACATCTCCATGGAGAAGATGGCAGTCGGGACCCTTGCGTGGATGGTAGCATATTGAGCGATATTCAGACAGAAAGCCGTTTTGCCCATAGAAGGGCGTCCTGCAACTATTATCAAATCTGAAGATTGAAACCCCGAGGTTAACCTATCAAGATCCTTAAAACCGGAGGGTACTCCGGTGACAAGTTCTTTACGTTCGTAAAGGCGTTCGATCATCTTAAAGGTTTCTTTGAGAACATCCTTTATAGGATAAAAGGAAGGTTTAATCCTGAATTCCGAAATGCTAAATATTAGCTGTTCAGCTCGATCAAGGAGGTCTTCTATCTCCTCTTCCTCCCGGTAACATTCGGATATTATTTCGGTAGCAGCTGATATCAGATTTCTCAGGAGTGATTTTTCTTTTACGATCCGGGCGTAATTTAACACATTGGCCGAAGTAGGAACTGCTTCCGTCAATTGTACCAAATAAGCTACTCCGCCTACTTTATCCAAAACTTTGTTCTTTTTTAATTCATCGCTTAAAGTGATAAGGTCTAATGGTTCTCCCCTTTCGTAAAGACTTAGCATTGCTTCGTAAATTCTTTGGTGGGTTTCTTTATAAAAATCTTCGGGCGAGAGGATCTCAATAACTTTATTTATGGCGTCGTTATCTATAAGGATCGAACCTAAAACAGATTGTTCAGATTCAATACTTTGGGGTGGAAGTTTCTGTAGGGGTATATCCCCCACCATTTTTCATTCCTCTTTTTCCACCCATACTTCCAGTGGAACTTTCACATCATGGTGTAATTTTATCATAACCGTATGGGAACCGACGCTCTTAATTGGTTCAGGGACTTCTATCTTTTTACGGTCAATTTCAAACCCTAAGGCTTTGAGGGCCTTTTCTATATCAAAAGAGGTGACTGCGCCAAAAAGCTTCCCTTCAAGACCTGCTTGACGCCTTATCACACATTTAATAGAAGCCAGCTTTTCCGCCACACTCTTAGCCCTTTCAAGTTCCCTTTCTCTTTTTCTTTCTATAATGCGCTTTTGTTCCTCTATAGCCTTTTTACTCTTATGAGTGGCCGGCTCGGCAAGCTTTTTGGGTATAAGATAATTACGCGCATAACCGTCTTTTACCCTTACAATCTCACCCGCCTGTCCTAAGGAGGGGATATCCTTCAGAAGAATGACTTCCATTTTTAGTCCTCCTTTATGAGAATCATTCAGGGATTGTCACAAAAGGCAATAATGCCACATGTCTGGCTCTTTTTATGGCTTTTGTCAATTGACGTTGATGTTTGGCACAGGTGCCCGTTTGCCTCCGTGGCAAAATCTTGGCTCGCTCATTTATAAAGCGCTTTAGTAAATCATAGTTTTTGTAATCGATTCTTAAAGATGGATCCGCGCAGAAAATACAGTACTTTTTCTTAGGTGGATAATATCTAACCGCTTTTTTCTGGTTCGACATTCTTTCCTCCTTTGATAGTAATTATTTTTTTCGCCAAAATCACAATTTCTTCTTTTAAAAAACCATCTTTTTCCCAAATCCGCTTTAATAAACTTCCTTCCACAAATAAATTATCACCTTTATTTATCGTTTTTATAATCTCATCGCTTGATCCTATCGTAATTATTGAAATTTTAAATTCGTTTTTAAAACCTTCAAGCTCTTTCACGCCCGTTTCTTTTAACCAAAGTGAAAATAAACATACAACTAATCCTTTTCTCGTATACCTTATTTCAGGATTTTCCAGAACCCTTCCGGCAAGTATTATCCGGTTGAAGTAGAACAAACTTCTTTTCCTTCTTGTTCAAAGTTTACCTTTTCCAGTCGTAAGGTAAGGTATCTTAAAACGTCTTCCTTGAGTTCAAGGACCCGCTCATATTCCTTGACGAGGTTCCCGGAGGATTTAATATAAAGGAGGAAATAACGGGCTTTTTTCTTTTTCTTTATGGGGTAAGCCAGATCCCTTAACCCCCAAGGTTCTACTTTGAGGACTTCTCCTCCTAAAGAGTTAACTACCTTTTTGATATCTTCTATTACCCTTTCTGCCCCTTCGGAATCAAGATCGGGGTTAATAAGGATCATTGCTTCATAAAACCTTTCCATTTCTCCCTCCTTTCGGCCCCTTAGGACCCTGGATTCTACCAGGGCAAGGAGGACTGTTTTATTCTTTTACCAACCCAGCAATGTAGTTTTTGTTTACTTTAACCCTTATTTTTTCCGCAAGTTCAAGGGTCACCACATTACCTTCGATGTTTACAATAGTTCCATATAGTCCGCCTGCGGTGATAACCTTATCCCCTCTTTTTAAATTATCTAAAATTCGCCGATGTTCTTTCATCCTCTTTTGCTGTGGACGAATTAAAAGAAAGTAAAAAATCACGAAGATCAATATAAGCGGTATTAAGGCTGCTATTCCACTACCTCCTGTTGCTTTTTCTCCCTGAGAAGCCATTGCGTAAGCCAATGTCTCTAACATTTAACTCCTCCTTTTAGTGTTTATAAAATATCATGGACTTGTGAAAATCTCAATAAGTATATACACTTTTTGTATAATGCGGAAGATAGGAATAATAGGCATAGGGAAGATGGGAAAGGCAATCCTCCAAGGCCTTAGTACCTTTTATCCAAAGGAATACCTATTAAGTTGTGACCTTTTGGAGGAAAGTCGAAGATTTTCGGAAAGTTTAGGAATAAGAAGCCTCGTGGAGGCCAAAATTCTTGTGGAAGAGGCCGATTTCCTTATTCTTGCGGTAAAGCCCAAAGAAGCCTTAGGGGTTCTTTATGATATTTCAGAAAAAATGGATAATTCCAAGGTTCTTCTTTCCATTGTGGCTGGACTTTCCACGCGAAGGATCTCGGAGGCTTTGAAGGAAAAAGGGAGGATACTCCGAGGCATGCCTAATTTGCCCCTTGTTCTCGGAGAAGGGGCGATAGGTCTTTGTGGTGGACCCCGGGCAGGAGAAGAGGATTTGAAGTTTACTAAGAGTTTATTTTCAAACCTTGGGGAAGTTGTGGAGGTAAGAGAGGACCTTATAGATGCAGTGACCGCTCTAAGTGGTAGTGGTCCGGCTTATTTTGCCCTTTTCATCGAAGCCATGACAGACGCTGGGGTTAGAATGGGGTTAAGCAGGGAAGACGCCCTTAGGCTTTCAGTTAAAACTGCACTCGGTACGGCCAAGATGATCCTCCAAGGTTTCCATCCTGCCCTTTTAAAGGAAGAGGTAATGTCTCCTGGAGGCACTACTGCTGAAGGGATTTATATACTGGAACTTAAAGGGGTAAGGGGAGCTATAATAGAAGCGTTTTTTAAAGCTATGCTTAAGGCTAAGGAACTTTCTGATGAAAAATAAATTATTCGTCGATAAAGAAGGTCGTTGGTATTACGAAGGTAATGAGATTATAAATGAAGAGATACTCCAGGAGTTTTTAAATGCTCTTGAATACGATGAAAAAGGACGCTATTGGGTTTGCCTGGGAAGAGAAAAAGAGCCCATAGAAGTTGAAGATACAGTTTTTTTGGTGCGACAAGTGGAAAAAACCGAAAAAGGGTTTGTAATTACACTTAACGACGGAACCAAAGAAGATATGGACATTGAGACATTTTGGATTGATTTAAGAGGTGTTCCTTACTGTTTAGTTAAAAACAAAAAGTTTCCGGCGCGTTTAGGAAGAATGGCTTTTTATCAACTCGCCCAACACGCTTATTTTGACGGCAAAAATTACATTATCGAAGTTGGGGGGAAGAAGTACATTTTAAATAGGTCTTAACTTTCCATCCGGAAGATGACCCTTCCATCTCAATCATTCCGCATAAATCCGTCCTTAAAACGGTTGCCCCTAATCCCTCGTAGCGGCTGACCACTCTTTGATGGGGATGCCCATAGGGGTTATTTCTCCCTACCGAAATGATGGCAAAATTGGGACTTACCTCTCTTGCAAAAGGATAAGAATTAGAGGTCTTTGATCCATGATGAGGCACCTTAAGGACTTCGCTTTTTAAATCAGAAGGGTCCTTACTTAGTTCAATCTCTGCTCTTTCCGTTATATCTCCAGTAAAAAGAAGGGATCGATTGTTCCACTCTATTTTTAACACTAACGATTGGTCATTTACATCCTTACTTATAAAATCAGAGGATGGATGTAGAACTTTAAAATTCACTCCATCAATATGGATGTTAATATCTTTATGAAGTTTTCTTATAAGAACTCCTTTTTCTTTTAATTCTTTAATAAGTTTTTCCAGTTCTTGAGGTAATTCGCTTGGAGCATACCAAAATTCTTTTGGATTGAAGTGTTTTGCTATAAAGATTAACCCCTTATAATGATCTGGTTGAGGGTGGCTTATTATAAGATAATCCACATTTAAAAAGCCCTTTTCCCAAATAAAGGGTGCGATTACCGATTTTCCCATATCAAATTCCCCCATCCAAGTGCCTCCACCATCAATAAGCATCTTTTTACCCGAAGGCAATCTCAAAAAGGCCGAATCCCCTGTCCTACATCCAAAAAGTAAACCTCTAACTTGCCCGTGGGCTTAGTTTTTTCATAACGCCAAAGTATGTCCGCAGAAATTCCTATAATTAGCAAGACAGAAAGAATAAGGAAAAGTTTTTTGGATAAATTGCGCCAAGTAAAGATAAAGCCAATTGAGGCATAAAGGAGCAATGCTTCAAAGAAAGTTAGGTTTAAAAACCAAACGTGTGAGAATGGGAGTCTTTCCAGATTCTCAAGTGCTGGAAGGAGAATCTCCGTAGATAAAGAGGCAATCCCTATGGTTGGAGAGGCTAAAACAGGATGAATAGCTGAAAAGCCCAAGGAGATCAAGGTAAATGGTAAAACTATCAACCCTACAACTGGAACGGCTATTAAATTCGCTAAAGGTCCTATAAGTGAGATTAAATGGAAATGATGAAGCAAAACAGGAAGAGTAACTGTTTGAGCTATGATTGATAAGGTAAAGATGCCCCCTATGTAGTTAATTAAGCGTTTTGAACGAAATAAACAGAGTAATTTTTTACCAAATACGAGGATTCCTCCCGTGGCTACAAAAGAAAGTTGAAAAGAAGGATTCCACAATTCATAAGGCATAAAAGATAGAATTATAATGGCGCATAGACAAAGTATATTAAATGGGTTCTTTGGTTTCCCCAATAGGAGGAGTAATCCTAATGTTATTATTGCAAGACCAGCCCTTAACGCTGAAACAGGACTTTGAGAGATAAAGAGGTATCCCAACACAAACGGCAATGCTAGAAGGATTTGATAATTTTCTCCGATAATCAAGAAGCCCTTTTCCTTAAACCTTTTTATCAAAAATATCAGAAGACCACTCACCAGGGTCATATGTAAACCCGAAATGGCTAAAAGGTGGGCGGTGCCTGTTTTCCGAAAAACATCTTGGTCTTTTGCTGAGATCTTACCCCTTTCTCCCAGGGCTAGGGCCATTAAGATGCCTTCGCTTCTAGGAGTTGAGTACCTCCTTAGGGATTCCCTAAAGTTCTTTCTGAAAGTGCTCCAAAGGCTTTTACCTTCTTTTAAAACTTTAACATCTTCAGTTACATACCCTATGAGGAAGATTCCCCTTCGTTTGTAATAATCGTTGAGTCTGGAACTACCAGGGTTGTAAAACTCCCTTAAAGTCCTCAATTTGACCCTTACCCTTACTAAGGTCCCCTTTTCGAGATATAAGGGACGTGAGATGTATAACCTGACTAATCCTTGTGTTTTTATCCAGTTTCCCAAAAAGGCCCTTTCCGCTTCGATTGTAAAGGAAGTGGAACTCGCTTTGGGGTCTGTAGCTTTTATGAGTCTTCCCTCAAGTTTTTCTACTTTCCAAATGGGTAAATTGGCAATATGGTTTTGAGGTAAACTTGGTTGGTTTATTTTAATGGAAGAATATATGCCCAAGGCGAAAAAAGAAAACTGGTAAAAGCAAAAGGTATTTGTTCTTTTTTGTTAAAAAGAAAGTTCCGATTATTACTATTGACAAAAAAAACAGATGCTTCAAAGATATTGTTATTGCCATATAGTAGGCCGCCTATTAATCCTGATATTGGTGTAATTAAAGGACTCTTATAAAAGACGGAGCGCAAAAGCGTTTAACTTCCTAAAGTACTTTTTCTAACAATGGTCTTAATAAGTTTCTTGCGATAATAATTCGCTGAATTTGATTGGTACCCTCGAAGATTTGCGTTACTTTTGCGTCTCTCATCATTCTTTCTACAGGGTAATCCTTAAGATAACCACACCCACCTAGAAGTTGAACTGCGTTGACTGTTACTTCCATAGCTACATCAGAAGCAAAACACTTAGCCATAGCTGAAAGAGTATCCACACCAAGAGCTGACATTTTGTCTCTTTCGTAAACTTTTTCGTCCAACAGAGATGCGGCCTTATAGACCAAAGCCCTTGCAGCTTCGATCTTCATAGCCATATCTGCTAACATGAACTGTACTCCTTGGAAATCGCAAATTTTTTGCCCAAACTGTACTCTTTGGGTTGTATATTCTAATGCATAATCCAAAGCTCCCTGAGCGATACCAAGGGCCAAGGCACCTACTGAGGGTCGGGATAAATTAAGGGTCATCATCGCAATTTCCCATCCTTTTCCTTCACCCCCTATCAGGTTTTCTGTAGGGACCAGAGCATTTTCAAAAAATAAATCAGTGGTATCGGAGCCCCTCATACCGAGTTTGTCCTCGGGTTTCCCTATATACATCCCTTTGGTGTCTTTTTCCACCATTAAGACCGCTATTCCCCTTTTTCCTTGTTTTGGGTCCGTGGTTACAAACACAGTGTAAATATCTGCAGCCCCTCCATTGGTTACGTATGTTTTTCTCCCGTTTACTACATAAAAATCTCCGTGCCGTATAGCTATGGTCTTAAGAGCAGAGGCATCAGAACCCGCTTCCGCTTCCGTTAAACAAAAAGCACAAAGAGCACCGTCTTTTGCAACTCGATTGTAAAAGTAATCCTTTTGTTCGGGCGTTCCCGCGATCATTAGGGGCATCAACGCTACCCAATGGGCTACCAGCATAAGAGCACTTGAGGCACAAGAGTAAGCTATCTCTTCTGCCACAATACAAAGAGCGGTTATATTTCCATCAAATCCCCCATATTCTTCTGGGAATAAAAGGTTTAAATACCCTTGTTGAGTAAATAATTCTCGCATGTCCCAAGGAAATACGCCAGCGCGATCGATCTCCGCGGCTCTTTTTGCAACTTTAGTTCTAGCAATTTGTCTGACCGACTCCCTAAGAAGTCTGTTTCTTTCCTCAATAAGTTCTTTATCCATAGTTCCCCTCCTTTTGTACTTGAATTCTTAAAAATACCACTTAAGACCCTTGGAGAACAACCACCTTTTAAGGGATGGCTTTTAAAGCTTTGTGGAATTCATCATTTGCCTGTTTTATAAGCTCCATGGCTTTGAGAATACTCCCGCTAACATTTTGAAGCCCCATAGAGGAGGCCGTTTCCGCCCACTTTTTGTATTCCTCAAAATGATTTTCGTTATGACGTACCCAATGCTGAAGAACGGCCTTCAACTTCTTTAATTCTTCCATCCAAAAACCTCCTTCCTTTTGTTTTTAAAACTTATTTCAAACAATAAGGGGTTGTAAAGCCTTATTGATCCCCTTTTACGGAGGCGATAAAATTAAAAAAAAATGGCCAAGAAGCTTCGAATAGGATTAGCCCAGATTAATCCCACAGTAGGTGATTTTGAGGGGAATTTAAGGAAGCATCTTTTTTACCTCGAAGAAGCGGTTCGTAAAAAGGTCGATCTTTTGTGCTTTCCTGAGCTTTCTTTAACCGGTTACCCTCCCGAAGATCTCTTGTTGAAACCCTCTTTTATAAAAGATAATCTCAGAACACTTGAAGAATTTGTTCAATATACAAAAGGTAAAAATATAACCGTAATCTTGGGCTTTGTTGATTTCAAAGAAGGAATTTATAATGCTGCTTGTGTGATACATGAAGGAGAGAAAAAAGGAATATACTATAAAATTTACCTCTCTAATTACGAAGGTTTTGATGAAGAAAGGTATTTTAAAGAAGGTGAATTATGGCAATTGTTTTTAATAAAAGGACTAAAAGTAGGGCTTAGTATTGGTGAGGATTTATATTATCCTATAGGACCTGTTACTGCACAAGTTTTAAATGGGGCGGAACTTATTATTAATATAGATGCATCACCTTACTATATAGGAAAAAGAGAATTTCGTGAAAAGATCTTTTCCGTTCGAGCTCAGGAGTGTAAAGTTCCTATAGCGTACATTAACATGGTAGGAGGTCAAGACGAGTTAGTTTTTGACGGTAATAGTGTTATATTTGATGAAAATGGTGAGGTTGTAATAAGAGGGAAAACCTTTGAGGAAGAACTAATTATTGTTGATTTAGTTATTAAGGAAATATCAACGGAAAAGCTACTTGATCCGTGGTTACGAAAAAATAAGATTAGAGAGACGTTGAATTTGGTGAAACCGAATTTGGTCGTTGTTGATGAAAATAAGGCTTCCTATCCCAAACCTCCGATAGAGCCCTTGAGGTATACTCCCTTGTCTTTATTGGAGGAAATTTACAAAGCTCTTCTCACCGGAACCAGGGATTATGTGAAGAAGAATGGCTTCGAAAAAGTTTTGATTGGGCTTTCTGGAGGGATTGATTCGAGTTTGGTAGCCGCGGTGGCAGTGGATACTTTGGGTAAGGAAAATGTTATAGGTGTGATGATGCCTTCCAGGTACACTTCTCAAAGGAGTATAGAAGATGCTTCCCAACTTGCTCGAAATTTAGGGATAGAGCTTAAGGTGATTCCCATAGAACCTATTTATAAGGCTTATTTGGAGACGCTTGCTCCTCATTTTAAAGGTACCGAGTTTGGTACGGCTGAGGAGAATATTCAAGCGAGGATAAGGGGTAATATTTTAATGGCCCTTTCAAATAAGTTTGGGTGGTTGGTTTTAACCACGGGTAATAAGAGCGAAATGGCTTGTGGTTACGCTACCTTATATGGAGACATGGCCGGAGGGTTTGCGGTTATAAAGGATGTGCCAAAGACCATGGTTTATGAACTGGTTAAATGGAGAAATAAAGTAGCAGGGTATGATCTTATACCCAAAAGCGTAATTGAGAAACCCCCTTCAGCGGAGTTAAAACCTGATCAAAAAGATACGGACATTCTTCCTCCTTATGAGATATTGGACCCAATTTTAAAATTTTACGTTGAGGAGAACGCTTCCTTTGAGGAGATCGTCTCTTTGGGATTCCATGAGGAGACGGTTAAACGCGTTATCCGGATGGTGGATCAGAATGAATATAAGAGAAGACAAGCCCCTCCGGGTATAAGGATAACCCAGAGGGCCTTCGGGAGGGATTGGCGTTTACCTATAACAAACAGATATAGGAATAATTTATAAATTCGTTAAAACGGAGCGAAAAATGGACGAAAGAGAACTAAAAAAATGGGTATTAGAGAAGGTGAAGGAACATAAGGTCAAGTTTATAAGCCTTTGGTTTACGGATATTTTGGGATTCTTGAAAAGCCTCACCATTACTGTGGATGAACTCCCGGAGGCTTTGGAGGAAGGAGTCGGTTTTGACGGTTCTTCGGTGGAGGGTTTTGTCAGGATCGAAGAAAGTGACATGATAGCTAAACCTGACCCTTCCACTTTTGCCATTTTGCCTTGGACTAGCGGAGACCGAGTGGTGGCCAGGATGTTTTGTGACATATATCTTCCCGATGGAAGGCCTTTTGAAGGTGACCCCCGATATGTGCTTAAGAGAATTTTACAAAAGGCCAAAGAAAAGGGGTTTACTTATTATGTAGGACCTGAATTGGAATATTTTTACTTCAAATCCGCCGAAGGTATAGAATTTCTCGATCGAGGAGGATACTTCGATGTTACTCCATTGGATATGGCTGTGGATTTAAAAAGGGAGACAGTTTTATATCTTGAACAACTTGGCATAAAAGTGGAGTACATACATCATGAAGTGGCTTATAGTCAACATGAAATAGACATTAAATATACCGATGCTCTTACGATGGCAGATAACGTTATGACTTATAAAGTGATAGTAAAGCGAGTTGCGTTAAGTAAAGGTGTGTATGCTACTTTTATGCCAAAACCCGTTTATGGAATTAATGGAAGCGGAATGCATTGTCATCAATCGCTTTTTAAAAACGATAAAAATGCTTTTTTTGGTCTTAATGATTCTTATCATCTATCTGAAATAGGCAAAAGATTTATAGCGGGTTTACTCAAACATGCGAAGGAAATAACAGCAATCACCTGTCAATGGGTGAATTCTTATAAACGTCTAATCCCAGGTTTTGAGGCTCCCGCTTATATCTCTTGGGGAACAAAGAACCGTTCAGCTTTGGTTAGGGTACCGGAATATAAACCCGGTAAGGAACAAGCCACAAGGGCTGAATATAGGGCTCCCGATCCCGCTTGTAATCCCTATTTGACTTTCGCCGTGATGTTGGCTGCAGGATTAGAAGGCATAGAAAAGGGGTATGAGCTTCCTCCTCCCGTTGAAGTAGATGTATATAGCCTTACGGAGAAGGAGAGGGAGGAACTGGGTATAGAGGTTTTGCCTTCCAGTTTAGGGGAGGCGATTAAGGAGATGGAGGAGAGTACTTTGGTTCGAGAATGTTTAGGAGAACATGTGTTTTGGAGTTTTATAAGGAACAAAAGGGCGGAATGGGATGAGTACAGGTCTCAGGTTACTGAATATGAGATAAAGAAATACCTTCCCATTCTTTAACTAAAAATCGATTTCATCGAAAGGTTTTAAATAGGAAAAGGAACAAATAGTAGCCATTGCGTTATTTTCAGTGGGTATACCTGCTTCTTCAAGGGCAGCGATGGGGTTAAGCCCTCCGGCTATTACAAGGCCCGCTCTCTCCACGCTCGGTTGAACCCCCAAAAGGGATTTATTCGGTTCACCTATGGCAAGAATCCCTTTGATGTTCTTTTTCACAAGTTCATCAGACAATTGTTTGACCTTTTCCATACAGACAATCGGGATTTCCCTAAAACTTGCCAAAACCTTTCCGTCGCCTTTTTTAACGGCGCTTATCACCTCGGTCATTTTGCTCCTGATAAATACATCATGGGGATCCAGGGAAGAACCTTCATAACTTATAAGGGAAACGAATCTGGTAAGTTCTTTATTTAACACCTCCACCAAACCGCCAAACCTCGAAATTATCGGGATTCCCGCTTTAAGTAGAATACCATTAATGGTGATACTGCACACGGTGGCAATGCCAATTTTTCCTTTTGGTACGCAAATATCTCCGATATATTCCCCTTCCTTTCTTATTATGACCCTGTCACTCATCACATAAGGCGATCGAAAGATGGGCTTCATTATTTTGAGAGCCCTAAGATAATCCTTTTCCGGTAAAAAAGAGACATTTAAAATCACATCCCCTTCCAATGTCCCCAGGTTTAAAGTGGTTAGATAGGAAAGGGTCTCTATCTTGGTGATTATAAAACTAGGGTTTTCAAGGACAAGGGCGTTATAAAGTTCCTTTTTCCCCTTCTCGGTGATTATTCTTCCTTGCTTTCCTGAGGGCTCCGTATAACCTCTTTCATCCGATATTTTAAGATGATACCTTACTGCCCTTTCAGAAAGTTCTATTCCGTAAAACCTCAACCTTCTTGCTATCTCGCGAGAACCAATAGGCATTCTCTCCTTATCCAAAATCTTCAAAATCGACAAAATCACCTTGTTCATCACCTTATCCTATACGACTCCTTAAAAGTTAATCTATTATAAAATACCCCTCTCTTTCAACTTCCTGATTGACTTAAAGTAGGAAATAGGTTACCGTTTACCTATAAAAACTAAATAGGAGGGAACCATGAATTTACAGAGGCCAAATGCAGATGATGCAACTCAGACTAGTAATCGTTCAAGGAGTGTGGTGCCCTTTTCGGGGTTGTGTTCGCGGTGTATAGATGGGTGTACGGGGAATTGTGAGGTCTTTAAGGCTTCTTTTAGGGGAAGGGAAGTCATATATCCAAGTCCCTTTGGTTTTATAACGGCAGGAGCTGATAAGGATTATCCCGTTGACTATTCTCATTTGCAGATTCAAGGGTATGCTTCAGGGGCTAAAGGGCTTATGGAGGCTGATCCCGATCACGCCATTTTTCCAGCGGTTGATACCACTACCTCTTATGGCTATCGAAGCAAGGTGATAATGAAACTGCCCATTTTTACTGGGGCTCTGGGTTCAACAGAGATAGCTAGGAGGAATTGGGAGCACTTTGCGGTAGGTACTGCCATATCGGGGATTAGCATAGTATGTGGTGAGAACGTATGTGGAGTTGATCCTCAGGCTGAGTTTAAAAATGGTCGAGTTGTGGAATCGCCCGAGATGAGGAGGAGGATCGAAGCTTATAGGCGCTTTTATGAAGGTTATGGGGATATTCATGTGCAGCTAAATGTGGAAGATACGCGAATGGGAGCTGCTGAATATGTGATTGAGAAGTTGGGTGTTAAAACCATTGAACTCAAATGGGGGCAAGGGGCCAAAAGCATAGGTGGTGAGATAAAGGTGAGTTCTCTTGAAAGGGCCTTGGAGCTACAAAGAAGGGGGTATATCGTTACCCCAGATCCTTCTTTTCCGGCTAATCAAGAGGCTTTTCGTAAAGGGGCCATTAAGGCCTTCGAGCGCCATTCCCGTTTGGGATTCATAGATGAGGAAAGTTTTTACAAAGAGGTGGAAAGACTCAGAAGGCTTGGGGCAGAACGGATTACCCTTAAGACCGGGGCATATAGCATGGTGGAGCTTGCCAAGGCTTTGAAGTGGTCTTCCAGAGCAAGGATAGATCTGGTAACAATTGATGGTGCCGGAGGTGGAACTGGGATGAGCCCTTGGAGGATGATGAACGAGTGGGGTATTCCGACCTTTTATCTTCAGGCCTTGACTTATGAATTTTGCAAAAAATTAGCCTCTCAGGGCGAATGGGTCCCGGATATAGCGATTGCCGGTGGTTTTTCGACAGAAGACCATGTCTTTAAAGTCATAGCCATGGGTGCCCCTTGGGTTAAGGCCGTATGTATGGGTAGAACCCTTATGATCCCCGGAATGGTGGGTAAAAACATCGGAGAATGGTTGAAAGAAGGTAAACTCCCCAAAAGCGTGTCCGAATTCGGGTCTACGGTTGAAGAAATATTCGTCTGTTATGAGATCTTAAGGGAGAAGTACGGTGAGACCATTAAGGAGATTCCCCTTGGGGCTATCGCCATATACACCTTCTGTGACAAGATCAAAGTAGGGCTTCAGCAATTAATGGCCGGTTCCCGCAATTTCCGGATCGATACCATATCGCGAAAAGACCTCATGGCTTTAACTCGAGAAGCCGCCGAGGTTTCAGGTATTCCATATGTAATGGAAGCTTATCGAGAAGAGGCCGAAAGGATATTGGAGAGCTAAGGAAAGTAAAAGATAAAATTTCCAAAAAAGGGAAAGGGATTAAATCCTTTCCCTTTTTTGTTTATTTTAATAATCGATGCAGGCTTTGAAAAAACTTTTTAGGCCCGTAAATTTTATCCTCCGAAATCCTGAGAAGGCTTTGCGACAGGTAAGAGACCTTGAGAGGTTTGTTAACCAAATGGTTGAGGAGGCTTTAAAAGAATGTACTTATCCAAAGGTAAGGGCACTTTTTGAAGAGATCAGACTTCAATTCAAAGGTTTTGATGGAAAGAAATTTGCCGATAAGATGGAGGTGCTCCTTAAAGTAAAGAGCATCTTTGAGGAGATAGAAGACCTTCTTAAGACAAGTGATCGTGACGTGTGGGACATTTCTATAAGAGAGGTAAAAGGAGTGGGGCCTAAAATTGCCCGTTTGCTGGAGAAGAAAGGGATAAAGACCGTGGGGGATGCCTTAATGAACCTCCCTTTAAGGTATGAGAACAGAAAGGATATGAAAAAGTTTTTTCAAATCAAACCTGGGGAATGGGTTACGGCTTTAGGACAAGTTCTTAAAGTGGAAGAAGTTTTTTATCCCAAAAGCGGCAGAAGGGTTTTAGAGGTCTTATTGAGTGACGGAACGGGCTTCATATTAGCTAAATGGTTTCAAGGATGGGAATATCTTAAGAAGCTCCTAAAAGTGGGGACAAAGCTAATGTTTTCAGGGGAGATAAAGGGATATTTTGAGCAAAAGGAGATTCATCATCCGGATATAGAGATCCTCAAAGAAGAAAAGGAAAATACCGTACATTTCGGAAGGATTGTGCCCATTTATTCCCAGACCGAGGATCTTAAACAAAGAAAAATTCGTTCTCTCATGTATAAAATCGTGAACGATTATGCCCCATGGGCGAAAACTTGTGTCCCCCTGGAAATTGAGGTTGGTCTTGATCTTCCTCCATTTTCTGAGTCTCTTTTTGAGGTCCATTTTCCATCAAGTTCAAAATATCTCAGGGAATTGATGAACGGAACTTCTCCTTATCATAAAAGGCTTGCTTTTGAAGAATTATTCCTATTAGAAGTGGCTATCGCTTTAAGAAAGGAGAGTTTAAAAAGGGCTTCTGGGATACCCTTAAATACGAGCGACTTGAGGATGCTCGATCAGTTTATCCAGGCCCTTCCCTTTTCCCTTACCCAGGCCCAGAAAAAAGCCATCGAGGAGATCAAGGCGGACCTTTCTAAACCCCATCCCATGTATCGTCTTCTTCAAGGCGATGTAGGAAGTGGGAAGACGGTCGTCGCCATTTGTGGAGCCTTGATCGCTATAGAGAACGGCTATCAAGCGGCCATAATGGCTCCTACGGAGATCCTGGCCGAACAACATTTCGAAACAGTCCTCAACTTAACCAAAGGGTTTCCCATTGAAGTTGCACTTTTGACTTCCAAAATAAGGGGTGCTGAGAGGGAAAAGGCCTTAAAGGGGATTTCTCAAGGCCAAGTCCACATAGTGGTAGGGACTCATGCCCTTATCCAAGAAGGGGTGAGTTTCAAAGGCTTAGGGTTTTCTGTGATTGATGAACAGCATCGTTTTGGAGTATTACAGCGTATGAGACTTTATCAAAAGGGGCCTAATCCCCACCTTCTGGTAATGACCGCTACCCCTATTCCTCGGACTTTGGCCTTGACCCTTTACGGTGATATGGAGATTTCGGTTCTCGACCAGATGCCAGAAGGAAGGAGTACCGTTGAGACCCATCTTTTTGGAGAAAATGAGAGGGAAGGGGCCTATCAAATACTGGAAGATGAGGTGAAAAAAGGCCATCAGGCTTATGTGGTGTATCCCCTTATAGAGGGGTCAGAGGAAATGGATATAAGAAACGTAAAGGAGGGTTTTCGAGAGCTCAAAAGGAAATATCCCCAATGGAGAATCGGACTTCTTCACGGAAAAATGAGGCCTCAAGAGAAAGAGAGAGTAATGAGGGACTTTAAAGAGAATAAAATCCAAGTTTTGGTCTCAACAACTGTGATTGAGGTGGGTATCGATGTGCCTAACGCTACAGTTATGCTTGTGGAAGAGTCCCAAAGGTTTGGCCTTGCTCAGTTACATCAATTGAGGGGACGGGTTGGAAGGGGACTTTATCCTTCTTATTGTCTACTTGTGGCTCGAGGTCAGCTGAGTGAAGAAGCGGAGAAAAGGCTAAACTTTATGAAAGAAAACGGGGATGGCTTCAAAATAGCCGAAGCGGACCTCATTTTGAGGGGGCCTGGAGAAATATTGGGCACTAAACAATGGGGTATACCTAAATTTAAAGTGGTAGAACTTCCGCGAGATTTAGACCTTTTTTTTCTGGCAAGAAAAGAAGCTTTTAAATTAGTGCAACAAGATCCGAATCTCAACCACCACAGGGCTCTCCGTGATATGGTGATTAAAAGGCTTGGAGAAAGATTGATTTTTGTAAATATAGGTTGAATCAAGTAGGTTGTTTGTGATATCTTTCTCAAAAAAAGGAGGGAGCTATGACTCACCATTATCAAAACGTTCTGTACGAAGTAAAGGATCAGGTTGCTAGAATCGTAATTAACAGGCCTCCCTATAACGTTTTAGATATACCCACAATGCGCGATATGGTAGGTGCTTTAAAGGATGTGAGGGCCCGTCAGAAGGAGCTTAAGGTTCTGCTTATAACCAGTGCGGGTGAGAAGGCTTTCTCCACCGGTGTGGATGTGAGAGATCATATGGGTGAGAAGATGGAAGAGATGTTAGAAGTCTTTCATGATATCTTTCGAGTTATGGCCACCTTGGAGATCCCTACAGTTGCCGCCGTGAGGGGACACGTATTAGGGGGAGGCTGTGAAGTGGCTATGTTCTGTGACATGGTAATAGCCAGTGAATCAGCCAAGCTCGGACAACCCGAGATAAAAGTAGGGGTGTTTCCTCCGATTGCCAATTCATATTTGCCAAGGATTATACCTGTTAAAAAGGCTATGGAGTTAATACTTACGGGGGATGTGATCTCGGCCAGAGAAGCCGAAAAGTTGGGTTTGGTTAACGTGGTGGTACCCGATGATAAATTTGAAGAAGAGGTGGAGAAGTTCCTAAAAAGGCTTACCGAAAAGAGCGGAATAGTGTTGAGGATTACCAAGAGGGCCATTTTGGCTAGTTTAAATGTGGATTTTGAAACCGCCCTTCAGAATAATGAATTTATTTATAAACACGCCTTGATGAAGACCCATGATGCTAATGAAGGACTTGAAGCATTTGTACAAAAGAGGCAGCCGCAATGGAAGAACGAATGATTACCGTGGGCATTGATGTAGGATCTATTACCACTGAAGCCCTCGTTTATGAATCACAAAGGGGGATCCTCGGGTATTCGATACTTCTTACCGGGGGTTCGAGTTATGAAGCGGCTTCTTTGGCTTTAGAAAAGGCCTTAATATTTTCGGGGATCAAGAGGGATGGGGTTAAGAGGATAGTAGCTACCGGCGCTGGACGAGGGATAGTTGATTTTGCTCATAAAAAAGTCACCGAGATAACTTGTTTGGCCCGAGGGGTTCATCATCTCTTTCCGGAGGCAAGGACGGTTATTGACATTGGGGGGCAGGATACCAAGGTTATAAGGATTAATGAAAAAGGACAGGTCGTGGAGTTTGAAATGAATGACAAATGTGCCGCTGGGACTGGTCGGTTTTTGGAGGTTATGGCGAGGGCTTTGGGAGTGGAACTTGATAAAATGGGAGAAATATCACTTCGGGCCAAAAAGGACTTGAGCATATCCAGTATATGCACCGTTTTTGCCGAAAGCGAAGTGGTTTCACTGGTTTCTCAAGGTGAACAGGTAGAAGAGATACTTCGAGCGGTTCATAAGGCCATAGCGAAAAGAACCGTGGGGCTTCTGGAACGCATAGGTGGTCCCAAACCTCAAGTGGTGATGACCGGAGGAGTGGCGAAAAATATAGGCGTTGTGAGGGCATTGGAAGAAGAGGTCAAAATACCTTTGACGGTTTACTTTGAGCCCCAAATAGTATGCGCTTTGGGAGCGGCCATTTTTGCTCAAGAGGCTTAAGATGTTTTTAAAAAGGCTCAGAGAAAGGCTCTCAAAATCACATCTGAGCCTTTTTACCAGACTAAAAATAGTTTTTAGTTCTTCCCGGGCATTAAATGCTCATTTGTGGGAGGAGCTTGAGGAGATCTTCATCGAATCGGATATGGGGGTTAAAGCCACGCAGGAGTTCATAAAAGAGCTTCAACAGGAGGCGAAGAAAAGAGGCATAATAGAGGTTTCCGAACTTTATGGGGTTTTAAGTGAACTTTTGATCACGCTTTTGAAACCCTATGAAGTTCCTTTTGGACTTAAGGATGGGAAAAAACCGATGGTGGTGCTCTTTGTAGGGGTAAATGGGGTTGGAAAGACCACCACTTTGGCCAAATTAGCTTATAGGTACACTTCACAAGGCAAAAAGGTGATGGTGGCCGCGGGTGATACCTTCCGAGCAGCTGCTATTGAGCAATTGGAGATATTGGCCAAACGGGCTGGAGCTTCCCTCATAAAACACCAACCGGGTTCTGATCCCGCTGCGGTAACTTATGATGCCCTTTCTTCTGCAATGGCGAAGGGTTACGATTTACTTTTGATAGATACAGCTGGAAGGCTCCATACGAAGGAAGGGCTAATGGAGGAGGTCAAGAAGATAAAAAGGGTTTTGAGGAAGATAGATCCCGAGTTCCCTCAAGAGACCCTGCTTGTCCTTGATGCCACAAATGGTCAAAATGCCCTCATTCAAGCCAAGACCTTCCATCAAGAAGTAGGTATCGATGGGATTGCCCTTGCCAAATTGGATGGTACTGCAAAGGGAGGTATAATCGTAGCTATTGCCAAAGAGCTCGGCCTTCCTATAAGGTTTGTAGGAATAGGGGAAGATCTTGAAGACTTAATGGATTTTTCGGCTGAGGCCTTTGTGAGGGCGCTTTTGCCTTCCTTTAGGGATAATTGAGATGAAAAAGGCCTCTGAAGAAGCGAAAAAAATAGTAGCTCAGAACAGAAAAGCCCAAAGTCAATATTTCATCGAAGAGACTTACGAGGCCGGAATAGTGTTGCAAGGATCTGAAGTCAAGGCCATTCGAGAGGGAAGGGTTAGCCTTAAAGACGGGTACGCCCAAATAGAGAACGGAGAAGTTTACCTTTTAAACGTTCATATAAGCCCTTATGCCCACGGGAATCGATTCAATCACGATCCCTTGAGACCCAGGAAGTTACTCCTTCATAAAAGGGAGATAAAAAAACTCATAGGAAAGGTTCAACAAAAGGGGTATACCCTGATACCTTTGAGCATTTACTTTCGGCAAGGGAAAGCAAAGGTTGAACTGGCCCTAGCCAGAGGTAAGAAAGTATACGATAGGCGAGAAGAACTAAAACGAAAAGCCCTTGAAAAGGAGTTTGAAAGGGATTATAAAATATTTAAGTTTTAAGAGAGGGGGCGAAAAGGGTTCGACGGGGGTGAGGAGAAAGGAGAAAGCATGCCGAGGTCCCACTCCTCGTTAAACAGTGGGGCAAACACAAGTGCTGACTCTTATGAGTATGCCTTGGCTGCCTAAGTAGCAGCCACGTCCTATGAGATTGGCTCATGGGTCTCATAGGGCGTCATGAACATGAGCTAAGCCCTTGCTGAGGCTCATAGGCAAGGGTGACCTTAGATGAGCTAGTCAAGAAGTAATCCTGCCTGTGGGATGCTTCTTGGTGAAAGTCAAACACAGGCTAAGCATGTAGATGTCCCTTTCGAGTTACCCTCGGACGCGGGTTCGATTCCCGCCGCCTCCACCAAGGTCTTTATTTCAACCACCAATATCCCTGAATATCAAGATTTGTGAGGCCTAATTCTTTAGCTTTATTTACGACCTTCGTGTATTCTTCATAGGTTATTCTTCGTGATATTTCAGGGTAATCAAAAGCTTTATAAAGCGGCGTATACTGTGACATAATATTCACATAAGTATCTTTTGGTAAATTTGTTGCGATCCATTCCATTACTTTTTCTGAGCCAGCCACATTATTAGGCATAACAAGATGTCGAATGATTAATCCTCTATATATAATACCATCCTTTGCAGGTTTAGCTACTCCAACTTGACGATGCATTTCTAAAATTGCCTCTTTAGTAATTTCTGGATAACTATAGGCTCCTGATGAATATTTTGCAGCCATATTGCTATCCCAATATTTAAAATCTGGCAAATAAATATCAACAATGCCATCGAGTAATTTGAGTATATCAAGTAACTCCCATCCTGAAGTGTTGTATACAATGGGGAGAGTGAATCCTTTTTCAATTGCTATATCGAGGGCCTTTAAAATGTGAGGAGAATAATGTGTTGGTGTAACGAGATTTACGTTGTGACAACCGATTTTTTGTAAGTAAAGCATCATATCTGCTAAATCGTTAATGCTCTTCTCCGTGCCTCTTCCGAGATGGCTTATTTCCCAATTTTGGCAAAATGCGCATCTCAAGTTACAATGGGTAAGAAATATGGTTCCTGAACCCCTTTTACCGACGAGAGGTCTTTCCTCTCCGAAATGAGGATGGAAGGATGAAATAACGAGTTGGGCACCTGGGGCACGACAAAAGCCTCTTTTTCCTTTTAACCGATTAACACCACATTGGCGGGGACATAGTTGGCATTTTTCCATAATTTTCCAAAGCTTTTCTGCTCTCTCTTTTAGTTCGCCTGATTTATGAAGTTTTAAGTAAGCTGGAGTAAAACTAGAATCGGGGACTTTACTGTAAACCTGTTTGCCGAGAATCGGCAGAGAGAAAATTTGAAGCCCAAGACAGCCTAATTTTTTGAGAAAATCTCTACGAGAGATTTTCTCAGAGAAACACCCCATTTCTTACCTCCTTTTCGGCTTAATCAAGTTAAACTCGTACATTGCTATAATTAAACTCCATATTTTAAGTAAAACAACCACCATTCCCGTTTCAAGAACCCCAAGAACAGGCAAAAGAACTATGCTACCTAAAATCCCACTTATCCATCCACCTATGAGATCAGAACCGTAAAGGATCCCCGCAGTTTTAGATAAGCTCCCATTTTTTTCTAAATATATTTTATTTGCCAATGGAAATTGCGCACCTACTAAACTGCCGCTAATGAAAGAAAGAAGTAAAAAAAGTATCTTTAACAGAAAATATTCAGTTGAGGTGTCTATTTGAGGATGTAAATTAATAAATAAAAACGGCATTAAAAGAGAAAAGACGATTATCATTATATCGATTTTTATGAAAATACTGAGTGAATTTCTTTTTTGTAATAAATATAGATTTGATAAACATGCTCCAAAGGAAGTTCCAACCATAAAGAAGGTTACAAGAAGACCTATCCATGAAAAAATATATCCATAGATTGATTGGAACGCAAAGATTAATATAAGGTCGAATATCATTCCTGCAAATCCAGTTGTCATTATACATAAGGGCACACCAACTTTATGAGTTTTTTTAAATTTATTTGAGGATAAATAAAATAAGAGAATAAGCACAGTGAATAAAGCAAAGAACATTTGTAAATTTATCTTTTCTAGAAGTTGAAAGATTTTAGAAAGGTAAGGAGCAAAGATAGAGTTCCAATGGCATACACTGTAAAAAACTCCTATGGGTTTAAAATCGGAATTGATTTTATTACTCCCGTCATTGAAAAACATGGCAAACCAATCTTTCCACCCAGGATGGAGGACCTCTTCAATATGCCTCGCAAGTGGGGTATTTACAGGAATATTCCGTTCCTTTAGTCTCATTAAAAGTTTTGTAGTATCAAAGTAGAGAATTTCTTCCGAATTGGATGCTAAGAAAAGATTTGTGCCTTCGGTTGGAAACACTCTTACATAAAGAAATTCTTTTTTAAGGGTATTTAAAATAGAAGTATTAAGCTTTTTTAATTCATCGTTCAGATATCTTAATGAACCAGGTAATCCGATTACAAGAATGCCATTATCATTTAATTTCTTCTTAGCTAAAACAAAAAATTCTTTTGTAAAAAGTCTATTTGTCTGTAGATCTGATGGGTCAAATAATCCAACTAAAATTACATCGTATTTACTTTTTGTCAATTTTAAAAAAAGACGTCCATCAATGGATTTGACATTTACTTTTTCATGATTTAATTCATATTCTGTTAGAGGGGTAGAAAACTTACGCATGACTTCAATAAACATGGGATCTAATTCCGCGTAATCAATTTCTCTTACTGATGGATGTTTCAGCACTTCATTAATGACACCACCGGCTCCGCCGCTTAAGATGAACAATTTCTCGGGTTGGGAATGCACAAAAAGTGGAATGTGAACAAATTTTTCGACAAATCCTATATCAGGTATAGGGGTAATAAGCTCGGGGATACCGTTTGAAAAGAAAATATATTGTCCTTCGGTTTCAACAACAGAGATGTTTCCATAAAGAGAGTTTTGATAATAAACTAAGTTTAAATTTTTCCATTGGGTCTTTATAGAAAATTGATGAATCTTATCTGACACAATTATAAAATATGTTGAAATGGTTAAAGGAATAAGCGTTATGATGATGGTTATCTTTTTAAATCTAATTTCTTTCCAAAAAATGAGAATCAAAGCGATATTTGCAAAAGAATTTGATATAAAGAGGAATGCAGCTATTTGAAATGAGTGAAAATAAGTGATCAGAAAATATGTCCAAAGGACACCTCCTGAAATTGTACCTATTGTTTCATAAATATAGACATTTCCGATAGAGGATGCGTTATCAACTGATGATGCAGTAGAATACAGTTTACAAGAAAGAGGGAATAATGCACCATGAGAGAAGCTTGTCGGTAGAAGTATAATGAAAGATGAATAGAGCATCTGAGCAAAATTCATATTTTCACCTACAGACACACCGATGAGTTCCTTTAGAATACGCGTGAAAAAAATTGCTTGAATAAGAGATATGGAAAAGATGATGTTAAGAATGATGAACATTTCAAATTTATTTTTACTTTTTTCGACTTTTTTGCCAAAAAAGAAACACCCAAAAGCTTCAAGAATAACCCAATTTGATAAAATAATTCCGATAGAAAGTTCATTGCCCGAAAAAACTATCAATAATTCTCGTAAAAGCAGCATTTGAGCTATTAAGCCACCAAATCCCATGATTAAGATGGCCAACTTTAGTGTATTTTTATTAATCCTGAAATCCATAGGCTTTAATGATCTATTTTTGGTAATATTTACTTTTATTAGTGGCGTTTGTTACACTTTCCATTCTCGGTGTATATAAATATATCTTGGTTTATTATCCATTTGCAAGGGAGATAGGAATTGTTTAGCGAGTTGAATTTTGTAACCGCTTTGCTGTTTTTTGAATTAGATGGACGTCTTCGAATAAGAAATGTTAATATAAAAAAGGGGGAGTTATGTTTGAGAAGTTAAGCGAGCGTTTGCAGTCTGTTTTCGATAAGTTGAGGAAAAAGGGCAAATTAACGGAAGAGGACGTGATGGGGGCGTTAAGAGAAGTTCGGTTGGCCCTTCTTGAGGCAGATGTGCATTATAAAGTAGCTAAGGAATTTCTCGAAAGAGTAAAAGAGCGGGCAGTGGGACAAGAGGTAATGAGAAGCTTAACTCCTGCCCAGCAAGTTATAAAGATCGTAAAAGAAGAGCTTGTATCTCTTATGAGTGGTGACATATCCCTTAATTTAAAAGGAAACCCCGCGATTTTGATGCTCGTAGGTCTTCAAGGTTCAGGAAAGACCACCACTGCAGCTAAGCTTGCTTTAAAGTTCAAAAGAGAAGGTTATAGACCTGTGCTTTTACCCCTCGATTCGAGAAGGCCTGCAGCTTCGGAACAGGTTGAGAAATTAGCGGAAAAGATAGGAGTTTTGTGTTATAAAGGTTCCTCTTCTCCTTTTGAACTTTTCGAAAGCGTTCTAAATGAAGCGAGACAAAAAGGCTTTTCTCCTTTGATAGTGGATACCGCTGGGACTTTACATATAGAGCGGGAGCTTATGGAAGAACTGAAGGAATTTAAGAATAGGATCAGACCCAATGAAGTGCTTCTTGTGGTTGACTCCATGACCGGACAAGATGCTTTGAACGTAGCTCAAGGGTTTGAAGAAGGAGTAGGAATTACCGGCATTATATTGACGAAACTCGATGGTGATGCCCGAGGAGGAGCAGCCCTTTCCATTAAAGCCGTGACCGGAAAGCCCATAAAGCTCATAGGAGTTGGCGAAAGTATTGAAGCACTTGAGCCATTTTACCCGGACCGGATCGTTTCGCGTATTTTAGGCATGGGAGATGTGCTCACTTTGATAGAGAAGACCCAAAAAATAATAGAAGAAGAGGAGGCGAAGAGACTAGAGAAAAAGCTTAGGGAAGACCGCTTCGATTTTGAAGATTTTCGGGAATATTTGCGGATGTTGAGGAAAATGGGGGATTTGGATAGTTTGTTAAAACTAATTCCAGGTCTTCCCAAGGTCCTTAAAAATGGGGTAAAAGTAGATTATACTAAAATACGTAGGATGGAAGCTATTATAAACTCCATGACTATTGAAGAAAGACGAAAACCGCATATAATAAACGCTAGTCGAAAGAGAAGGATTGCCAAAGGTAGTGGTACTACTATACAGGATGTCAATCAGTTGTTAAAACAGTTTGAAATGGTAAGGAAACTAATAAAAGAAATGAAGGCGATGAAAGGAAAAAGAAGGTTTGGGGGTTTTCAATAAGAGGAGGAGGGAGATGATAAAGATTAAACTTTCAAGGTATGGTGCCCGACATCGTCCATTTTACCGGATAGTGGTGGCCGATGCACGGTCTCCAAGGGATGGTAAGTTTATCGAGAAGCTAGGGGTCTATGATCCTTTACAGGATCCTCCTCTTTTGGAGGTCGATAAAGAGAAGTTAATCCAGTGGCTCCATAAAGGAGCTCAATTGACAGATACGGTCGCAGGGCTTTTAAAAAAGGCGGGGATCAGGTTAGAGGCATAAAAAATTAAAAGGAGGAGGATGATGCAGCTTAAGGATCTCATCGAAACGATCGCCAAATCTTTGGTGGATCATCCAGAACAAGTGAGGGTTACGGAGATTCAAGGTGAGAAGACCTCGGTGATCGAACTTTCGGTTGCTAAAGAGGATTTGGGCAAAATAATTGGCAAACAAGGGCGTACCGCCAGGGCTATGAGAACCATATTAAGCGCGGCTTCAAGCAAAAATAACAAAAGGGTAGTCTTAGAGATCATTGAATAAAAAAGACGCCCTTGAGGATTTCATCCTAATAGGCAAGGTCCTGCGACCACATGGTAGAAAAGGGGATCTGAGGATTAAATATTTTAATCCTGATCCCCTGTTTATTTTAAATTACAGCCGATTGTTTCTTTTGGATCACAAAAGGGGTATTTTTCGATCGTTTAAAGTAAAAGAGGTTTCTGTAAGTAAGGAAATTGTGATCGTGAGTTTAGAAGGTATTAACGATCAAAATGCTGCCGAGAGATGGTCACAAAGTAGTATTTATGTACATCGCGATGATCTTCCGCCTTTAGAAGAAGGAGAGTATTATTACGTGGATATAATTGGACTCAAGGTCTTTACTGAAAAAGGTGAGTATATAGGAGAAGTAGCTAATATATTTTCTACCGGTAGTAATGATGTTTATGAAATAAAGGATTCAGAGAGAGAAATAATGTTACAAGCTTCAAATGATGTTATTAAGGAGATTAACCTGGAAGAACGCAAAATGATCGTTAAAATTCCCGAGGAGTATTAATAAAAATGGTCTTTTATGTATTGACGCTTTTCCCAGAGATGGTGCTTCAACCATTAAAGTTCAGCGTATTAGGTAAGGCTATGGAAAGTGGGGTATTTCGAGTTGAAGCGATTAATATCCGTGAGTTTGCGCTTGATAAACATAAAACTATCGATGATTATCCCTATGGTGGTGGACAAGGTATGATAATGAAGCCGGAACCGGTAATGCGGGCTATAAAGTTTTTATTGGATCAAGATCCTAAAATTTGGTTTATAATGCTTACTCCCCAAGGTATATCTTTTTCCCAAAGCACTGCCCGAAGGCTTTCTAAATTTAAAAAATTGGCCCTTATTTGTGGTCGTTACGAAGGGATTGACGAGAGGGTAATGGGGTATGTGAACGAGGAGATTTCAATAGGGGATTATGTCTTGACGGGAGGGGAGTTTGCGGCTTTAGTTGTCATAGATTGTGTAGCCAGGGTTTTGCCGAACGCCTTACACCGGGCTGAATCTGTCCAAGAGGAGTCCTTTAGTGAGGATTTGTTGGAGTATCCTCAATATACCCGTCCTCCTCTCTTTGAAGGGAAGGAGGTTCCTCAGGTCCTACTTTCGGGAAATCATAAGGAGATAGAGAAGTGGCGCAGAAAGGAAACCCTACTTAGGACTTGGGTAAGACGGCCTGATCTTTTAAAAAGGGCAAAATTAAGGGAAGAGGAGAAAAAATTTTTAAGGGAATTCGAAAATGGATACTGAGAAGGTTTTTTTAGCGCTTTTACACTGGCCCATTTATGACAGAAATGGCAACGTGATCACTACGGCTTTAACCACAATTGATATCCATGATTTAGGAAGGTTGTGTAAAACTTATGGCCTCGGTGGCGTTTACATAGTAACCCCTTTATCCTCACAGATTGAACTTGGGAAGAGGATGGTCAAGTATTGGCGTGAAGGACCAGGGGCTTCCTTTAATCCCTTGAGGAAGTTGGCTCTGGAGAATATAAGATTTAGCCCTACTTTGGAGGATGTAATTTTTGAACTTCAGGCAAAGTTCAAGGATAAACCCAAGACAATTGCCACAAGTGCAAAAAGATGGCCGAAGATCATAGGATACTGGGCTTTAAAAGAGGAGATGGAAAGGGGAGGGGTTTTTTTGTTGATCTTTGGGACTGGATGGGGACTTACCCGGGAGTTGATAATGTCCTGTGATATGGTACTGGCACCGATAGAGGGAAAAGGGTATAATCATCTTTCGGTCCGCACAGCAGCGGCGATCATTATCGATAGGCTGTTTGGGAGGTGTGAAGATGAAAGAACTGATTAGGGAGGGGGAGAAGGAATACTTAAAATCGGGGATTCCGGAGTTTTGGCCAGGGGATATGGTGAGGGTGTATTACCGATTCCCAGAGGGAGAGAAAGAGAAAACCCATATATTCGAAGGTGTGGTTATAAGAAAGAGAGGCGGAGGGACAAGGAGTACCTTTACCGTTAGAAAAATCTCTTATGGGGTAGGGGTGGAAAGGATCTTTCTCCTCCATTCTCCCAACATAGATAAAATCGAGATAGTGAGGCGTGGGAAGGTAAGAAGGGCTAGACTTTATTACCTTAGGGAAAGAACTGGGAAAAGTGCCAGGATCAAAGAACGAAAGTAAATCCCTATGTACCCCGGATAAATGCCAAGGTTTTGCCTACTGTCAGGAAGGTCTATGTGCCGGGATCGATGAGGCAGGAAGAGGGCCGTTGGCCGGTCCTGTGGTGGCAGCTGCCCTCATCATCCATCCGCGGGAATTAGGTCCTAAGATAAAGGATTCTAAAGCTTTGAATCCAAGACTTCGGAAAGAACTTTACGCTTACCTTATCTCCCGAGCTCGAGCTTGGGCCATTTCTTCAGTGGGTCCAAGGACTATTGAGAGGATAAACATATTAAATGCCTCTCTGCGAGCAATGCGCAAAGCGGTTCTAAAACTCAAGTTAAGGCCAAAGATCCTCATAGTGGATGGTCCTTATGCTATTCCCGAACTGGATATCCCTCAAATCCCCCTTATCGATGGAGATGCTCGATGTCCACTTGTTGGGGCTGCTTCCATTTTGGCCAAAATCACCCGAGATCGAATTATGGATCATTATCATAAGTTATTTCCCCAATATGGTTTTAATCGCCATAAAGGTTATCCTACCAAAGAACACCGTAAGGCCTTGAAGCAATTCGGTCCTTCTCCTGTTCATAGGTTTAATTTTAAGGGCATAGATGAATAAAAAGAAACTGGGAGAAGAGGCTGAGAGATTAGCGGAAGCATTTCTCGAGAGGTCCGGTTACAGGATCATAAGGAGGAATTATCGTTGTCCTTATGGCGAAATAGACTTAGTGGCCGAAGAAAAGGGAACACTTGTATTTGTAGAAGTTAAAGCAAGAAAATCACAGATCTACGGTTTACCTTATGAAGCAGTTGACAGAAGAAAAATTAGAAAATTGGTCCAGGTAGCCCTCCATTATTTACAAACACGCCAATTATATGGGAAAGTCCCAGTAAGATTTGATGTAGTTAGTCTGAAACTTTCCGAGAACGAGCCAATTAGCCAATTATAGAAATAATAAAAGGGGCTTTTTGTTTGGAATAAACCACGTATTTTGAAATCTAAAAAGGTCTTGTCAATGCTTGTTTTTTATGATAATAAAAAGGCCACACAGAAGAGGGATGTGTAACTTTTAAAATAAAAACTTTTAAGGAGGGGGATCGATGAGAAAGGCCGATTTGGTAGCAAAAGTGGCAGACGAGGCTAAAATACCAAGAACTGCTGCCGAGAGGGCAATAAACGCTTTTATAAATGTGGTAACCGAAGCCCTCAAGGCAGGAGATAAGGTGGCCCTACCCGGTTTCGGTACCTTCATGGTGGCTCAAAGGGCTGCCCGTAAAGGAAGAAATCCTCGAACGGGTCAAGAGATAACTATTCCTTCTGTTAAAGTCCCGAAATTTAAGGTGGGGAAAAACCTAAGGGAGTCTATAAAGTAACTCACTTTGCCGTGACCTCTTCGCGAGAGGTCACGGCAAAGGAAATCCTCTGTATAAACCAAATCCTTTAGCAATCTGTAGAGCGGAAAGGTATTCCTTTAAGCTTATGCGCCTTGCGATTTCGGGATACTGAGGAGCCATATAAAGAGGACGATATTGATTCATGATATTTACATAAGTGTCTATGGATATTTCTTTGGCTATGAAGTGTAATATCTCTCTTGTATCCTCTAAGCAATTAGGCATAACCAAATGCCTTATCAATATTCCACGATAGGCAATACCGTTGTTATCTATTAATAAATCCCCTACCTGTCTATGCATTTCTTTAACCACTTTTTTTACTACTTCAGGATAGTCAGGAGTATTACAGTATTTTCTTGCAAGCTCTGCATTAAAGAACTTTATGTCAGGCATGTAAATATCGAATATTCCTTCTAAAAGTTTTATCACTTCTAATGACTCGTATCCACCACAATTATAAACTAAAGGTATATTTAATCCACCTTCAATAGCATACATTAAGCCTTCTACTATTTGGGGAACATAATGGGTGGGTGTGACGAAATTGATGTTATGACAACCTTGGTTTTGAAGGTAAAGCATGATTTTTGCTAAATCTTTCGGGGTGATGGTCTCGCCTTCGCCTAGGTGGCTTATTTCGTAGTTTTGGCAAAATATGCATCGCAAATTGCAATGAGTTAAAAAGATGGTTCCTGATCCATAGAGTCCCACAAGGGGCGGTTCTTCGCCGAAGTGAGGAAAAGCGCTTGAGACCATGAGTTCGTAAGGGGCTTTACAGTAGCCTTTTTCACCTTTAAGTCGGTTTACTTTGCACTGCCGGGGGCAGAGTTGACAACTTTGGAGTATTTTCTTCAGAAGCTTAAGTTGTCTTTCCATTTGGCCTGAGTGACAAAGCTGAATATAAGAGGGTTCTCGCTTCATGGGTATATAAAAATTTTAAAGTAATTTCAAAAAGAGGTCTACTTTTATGGCCTTGAAGAAAAGAAAATCTTGTGTTAAAGGCTTACAATAAAAAGGAAATAAGTATTATGAAGACAGAGTTCAAAAGGGAAAGGTGGGCTTCAAGGATTGGGTTGATACTTGCAGCTGCGGGTAATGCTATTGGGCTTGGGAATTTGTTGCGTTTTCCCTCTAAAGTGGCCCTTTATGGGGGAGGTGCCTTTATGGTGCCTTATGCCTTAAGTTTCTTCATTTTCGGTTTGCCTCTCATGATATTGGAATGGGTGGTTGGAAGGACCGCGGGAGAAAAGGGTCGAGGGGCCATGAGTGGAATATTTGGTGTTTTCTTTAAGGAGTCCAAGATTGCGAAGACTATCGGAAGCCTTGGGGTTACCATTCCCTTTTTAATTGCCAGTTATTACCTTTACATAGAATCTTGGGCATTAGGTTATAGTTTTTTGTCCCTTTTTAAGGCCTTTTACCCAGAAAGGGTATCGATGGAGTATTTTCTTGAAAGTTTCCGAGCCTATGTTACTCCATCCTCTTGGGCCATACTCTTTTTGGTTTTAACCATCCTCTTAAACTTTTTGATCCTCCTAAGGGGGATCAGCAAGGGGATAGAACTGGTGGCTAAAGTAGGGTTACCCTTACTTTTTGGTATGGGGTGTTTTCTTGCGGTTTTTTCTTTGTCCCTCAGAGGATGGAAAGGCCTTGAGGGATTAATTTTTATGTTTAAGCCCGATTTTTCCAAACTAAGAGACTTTCAAGTTTGGATTGAAGCCTCGGGGCAGATTTTCTTTACCCTCTCCTTAGGTATGGGTTGCCTTGCGGCTTATGCGAGTTATGTTAGACCTAAAGAGGATATCGTAAAAGTTGGGCTTTGGACAGCTACCTTGAATGAGATTGTGGAGATAGGACTTGGGGGGTGCATTGCTATACCAGCGGCTTTTGCACTGTTTGGGGCTGCTTCTATAGGAGTACTTGCTGCTGAAGGTAGTTTTAGGATTGGATTTGTGAGCATGCCTGCGGTTCTGTTTTCTCTACCTTTTGGTTTCCTTTTGTCCTTTCTTTGGTTTTTCCTCCTTTTCATCGCTGCCATTACCTCTTCCTTGGCCTTGGCTCAACCCCTTATAGCCTTTTTTGAGGATGAATTGGGATGGGGACATAAAAAAGCAGTTGTTGTGACAATTTTAGCTATAAGTGTGGGTAGTTTTTGTTCAGCTTTTATTCCGGGTTTTATAGATGAGCTTGATTTTTGGGCTGGTACTTTCTTTTTGGTTCTTTTCGCTTTTTTGGAGGTTTTGTTCTTCGTTTGGATATGGGGACCTGAGAGGTTTAGACAGGAACTGATGAAGGATTCTTTCCTTCGTATTCCAAGGCCTATTATTTATGTTGTTTTTGGAATCTCAGGGGGGTTTTTGTTGGTGATACTTTATTTTTGGGTCTTTAGCAAGATGGGTGAAATTTTTGCCACAAGTTCTTGGAACTTATGGGTTGCGAGGATTTTTATAATGACTTCCCTTTTGGGTTTGATCTTCCTGAGTTTGAAAGCCAAAAAAGGGGGGTAAGAAGTGAAGGTCACCATAATAGGAACTGGTTATGTTGGGTTAACTACAGCTGTAACCCTTGCCTATATAGGTCATAAGGTAGTGGGTGTGGAAAAGGACAGGGAAAAACTCAAGTTGATTCAATCCTTTAAAAGCCCCATTTACGAACCGGGTTTGGAAGAACTAATGGAACTTTCTAAGGATAACTTGAGCTTCACGGATGATCCTGTGCCTTCGGTTAGTGACTCAGAGGTAGTTATGATCGCTGTAGGAACACCTAGTAAACCCAACGGTCAGACAGATCTTAGAGATGTGGAAACGGCTGCAAGGGAGATTGCCGAAGGGTTATTTGAAGGACGTACTTATACGCTGGTGATAAAATCCACTGTCCCCATTGGTACAAATAGAAGAGTGGCCTACATTGTAGAACAGGTGATTAACGCAAAATCCAAAAATAATATTAAGGTTAATGTGGCTTCTAATCCAGAATTTTTAAGGGAGGGGTCCGCGATAAAGGATATGCTGTATCCCGATAGGATTGTGGTGGGAAGTAGAGAATCTGAGAGCGTTGACATTTTGCGAAGGCTTTATCGGCCCATTCTGGAACAAACTTTTGAACCGCCTCCCTTTTTACCAAGACCTGAAGGTTACGATCTCCCTCCTTTTATAACTACTGACCCAATTAGTGCGGAGATGATCAAATACGCGGCCAATGCCTTTTTGGCGATGAAGATAAGTTTCATTAACGAAATAGCTTCTCTTTGTGAAAAGGTAGGGGCTGATGTAACGGAAGTAGCCAGAGGCATAGGCCTTGATCCTCGTATCGGCTCCCGGTTCTTAGAGGCAGGACTCGGATGGGGAGGAAGTTGTTTTCCTAAGGACACCGCTGCCTTAGTAGCTATGGGAAAAGAGCTCTCTTGTCCCATGAGGTTAGTAGAGACCACTCGAGAGGTGAATTATCGGCAAAGGGAAAGGGCAGTTGAAAGGCTTCAAGAGATCTTAAAAGGGGTTAGGGGAAGAATAATTGGCATCCTGGGATTGGCTTTTAAGCCTGGTACTGATGACGTTCGAGATTCGCCCTCTATTGATATAATTCACATGTTGCTACAAAGGGAGGCTCATGTGAGGGTAAATGATCCAGTGGCAATGGAGAATGCCAAAAAGGTCTTAGAAGGACTTGAGGTGGAGTTCCTTGATGATCCCTATGAGATGGCAAAAGGGGCGGATGCTCTTCTTCTGGTTACTGCTTGGCCTCAGTATCGAAAGTTATCCCTTAGAAGGCTGGCTTCAGTTATGCGGACCCCGATTCTTTTTGACGGCCGCAACTTTTTTGAACCAGAAGAGGTCCGCAAGGCAGGATTTGTATACCTTGGCGTGGGACGTTAAAAAGTCCATTGGCCAATTCCCCGACTTTCTTTACATAACTCTTCTGGTTCAAAGAGATGTGGGAGACAGGGGAAAGCGGTAAAATAGGGGGCCATCTCCTGATCTTTTCCCCTGTGGTAAAGGAGAGACTTAGACATCTCAAGCTGTGAGATTATTTAAGAAAAAAGGACACAAGTTCCGAAGATATGGGTCCTTTTAAAGAAGCTTGGTTTTGATGTCTCTGGTTCAACCTGTGGGAGGATCATAAACTGGTTGATCAGGAAGGGAGAGCTTAGGCCTTTGGTCCTAAAGGGGAGAAGGGTTTAAGGGGGAA
>Ga0197143_1000201_pt1 | contig 70582 bp, 69 predicted proteins | sample GBS70_MetaG_FD_148603 | JGI IMG/M metagenome (GOLD analysis project Ga0197143, IMG submission 148603) | Sediment microbial communities from Great Boiling Springs, Gerlach, Nevada, United States - GBS 70_MetaG | ecosystem: Environmental > Aquatic > Thermal springs > Hot (42-90C) > Sediment...
GGTCTCGGAGCGCGTCCTGCGCTACGCCCACTGTCCCGTGATGGTGGTCCACTGATGAGTGAACCGTACAGCGTCCTATTCCCGCCCGACGAGCCACGGCCACGTCTGCAGCATGAACCCCCGCCCTTCTTCCAGGACCTCCTCCTCGACCAGGTCGTGGAGGCCGTGACCGCCACGGAGGACCTCGTGAGCGCCTACCCCCGTCGGAGGGCCTTTTTGGTGGCTTAGGCTGCGGGCAGCACCACCGCGAACCGGGCTCCGCCTTCTGGGCGGTTGCCGGCTTCCACTCGGCCTCCGTGGGCCAGGGCGATGTGCTTCGCGATGGCGAGGCCTAACCCGGTCCCGCCCTCTTCCCGGCTCCGAGACGGATCGGCGCGGTAGAAGCGCTCGAAGATCCGCGGCAGGTGCTCGGGCGGAACACCCGGGCCGGTGTCTTCCACCACCAGCCGGACTTCCGCACCCCCGGCCTCTACGCCCAGCTCGACCCGCCCCCCCGGGGGCGTGTACTTCACGGCGTTGTCCACCAGGTTGCCCAGGGCTTGCTCCAGCCGGTCGCGGTCTCCCTGCAGGCGGGCCTCTCCGGGCCGCACCGCCAGGTGCACGCCCCGCCGCGAAGCTAACTGCTGGTACCGGCGGGCCACGGCCTCCAAGAGTTCCCGGGCCTGCACCTCCTCCCTCCGGAGGCGCACCACCCCTGCCTCCAGGGCGGACAGGTCCAGCAGATCGTTGACCAGGCGCGTCATACGGTCCACTTCTTCCAGCATCTGAGCCAAAAAGCGCACACCGAGCTGCGGGTCTTCCAGCCCTCCGTCCCGGAGGGTCTCCGCCATGGCCCGCAGGGAAGCCAGGGGGGTCCGCAGCTCGTGGGACACGTTGGCCACGAAGTCCCGCCGCACGGCCTCCGCCCTCCGCTCCCGGGTGACGTCCTGCACCACCACGAGCAGCTGGCCTCCCGGGAGGCGGCGGGCCCGGACCTCCAGCACCGCGCCCAGCTCCAGGTCCCGAGCCGCTTCGCCGGTCTGCAGCGCCGCCTGCAGGACCTCCTCCACCTCGTGCCGTCGGAAGACAGCCACCGCGGACATGCCTGGCACGTGTGAGGGGTCCACGCCCACCAGCCTTCCCGCTGCGCGGTTGAGCCAGACCACCCGGCGGCGTCCGTCCACCACCAGGACTCCCCAAGGCAAGCCCTCCAGGAGCTCCCGGAGCTGTTCTTCCCGCCTCCGCGCGTCCTCGAGGGATCCTTGGACGTCCCGGAGCACCGGCGCCACCGCGGCCGCCAGCTCCGCCGCGGGCTGCGCGTCCCAGCCGAGCCCCCTTCCCCGCCGCAACCCCTCCGCCACCGCCCGGAGGGCCCGGCGCCACCGACGCTCCCGCCACCCCGCGGTAGCCAGGGCCGCGGCCCCCAGCCACCACCCCACGGAGCCCCACCCGTCCCCCACCGCCACGGCCCAAGCGGCACCCATCCCTGCCGCCGCCGCGAGGGTCCACCACAACCACGGGCTCACGCGTCCCCTCCCGGGCGGCCCGCGTCACACCTCCAGCCGGTAGCCCACGCCCCGGACCGCCTCGAGGCGTACCCGAGACCCCGCCTCCCGCAGCTTGCGTCGGAGCCACGAGACGTGGACGTCCACGGTCCGCTCGTCCCCTGCGTAGTCGTAGCCCCACACCTGCTCCAGGAGCGCGCTGCGGGAGAAGACCCGCCCCGGGTGCCGCAGGAAAAGCTGCAGGAGGCCGTACTCCTTGGGGGTCAGGGGCAGGACACACTGCCCGCAGCGTACCTCGTGGCGGGAGGGATCCAGGACCAGGTCCCCCACGGTCACCGCCGCCGTCTCCTGCAGGCCCCGCCGGCGCAGGGCCGCCCGCACCCGGGCCAGCAGCTCCCGCATGGAGAAGGGCTTGGTGATGTAGTCGTCCGCGCCCAGGTCGAGCCCCACCACCCGGTCCGTCTCGTGGGACCGTGCGGTGAGGAGCAAGATGGGCACGGGGCTTTCCTGCCGCACCACTCGGCAGACCTCGAAGCCGCTCATCCCCGGCAGCATCACGTCCAAGACCAGCAGGTCGAACCGGCCCGTGCGGGCCAGCTCCAGGGCCTGGACGCCGTCGAAGGCTTCCTCCACCTCGTGGCCCTCCCGCCGCAGGGCGAAGCCGATGGACTCCACCAGGGGGCGCTCATCGTCCACCACGAGGATGCGGGCAGCCATCTCAGGGCAAGACTGCAGGGGCCAGGGCCTGCAGGGGACCCGTGTACTGGACCAGCTCCACCCCCGCTTCCCGCAGCAGCCGCACGGCCGCGGGGTCTGGGTAGTCGCCGGCGTAGACCACCTTGCGAATCCCTGCGTTCACGATCATCTTCGCGCACACCAGGCACGGTTGGTGGGTGCAGTACAGGGTCGAACCCGCGATGGCCACACCGTGGTAGGCAGCCTGGATGATGGCGTTCTGCTCCGCGTGGATGCACAGACACGTGTCGTGTCCCGTCCCCGGCAGCGCCACCCCGGCGCACCGCTCACACCCGCCTTCGCCGCAGTTGCGCAGTCCCCGGGGCGTGTCGTTGTACCCCGTGGACAACACCATGCGGTCCTTGACCACCACCGCCCCCACCCGGCGGCGGGTACAGGTGGACCGGGTAGCGGCCAGGGCCGCCATGCTCATGAAGTACTCGTCCCAGGTCGGCCGACCCACGGTCACCGAGTGCCGAACAGGCGGTCCCCCGCGTCCCCCAGCCCGGGGAGGATGTAGCCGTGGTCGTTGAGCCGCTCGTCTACCGCGGCGGTGTAGATCACCACGTCCGGGTGGTCCCGGTGCACCCGGGCGATACCCTCGGGGGCCGCGATGAGGCACATGAGCTTGAAGCGGGTGGCCCCCCGCTCCTTGATCAGGCGCACGCACTCCGCGGCCGACCCACCCGTGGCCAGCATGGGGTCCAGGACCATGACCTCCCGCTGGGCGATGTCCGGCGGCAGCTTCACGTAGTACGTCACGGGCTCCAGGGTCTCGGGGTCCCGCCAGATGCCCACGTGTCCGACCCGCGCGGTGGGCATGAGTTTCGTGATCCCCGGTTCCATGCCCAGGCCCGCCCGCAGGATGGGGACCACCGCCAGCTCGTAGCCGGAGATGGACTTGCCCCGGGTCCGGGCCAGAGGTGTCTCCACCTCCACGTCCCGGGTCCGCAGGTCACGGGTGGCTTCGAAGGCCAGGAGCATGCTGAGCTCTTCCACCAGCTCCCGGAACTCCTTGTGCGGGGTGTTCCGGTCCCGGAGGATGGCCACCTTGTGCTGGATGAGGGGGTGGTCCACCACGTACACCTTGGACACGGAACACCTCCTCGTCCGCTCCGCCGTCGCCCACGGACACGCCCCTACGGACGCACCGCCGTGGCGCGGGGGACGTCCTCCTCCGCGTAGATGGGGAAGCTCCGACACAGCTCGTGGACTGCCCCCCGCACCCGGGCCTTCACCGCCGGGTCGTCGGGGGCCGCCAGGACCTCCGCCATCCACCGGCCGATCTGCCGCATCTCGTCCTCCCGCATCCCGCGGGTGGTGACCGCGGGGGTCCCGACCCGGATCCCGCTGGTGACGGTAGGCTTCTGCGGGTCGAAGGGCACCATGTTCTTGTTCACCACGATGTGGGCCTCGCCCAGGGCCTCCTCTGCCGCTTTGCCCGTGAGCCCCTTGTTGCGCAGGTCCACCAGCATCAGGTGGTTGTCCGTGCCCCCGGAGGTGATGTGGAACCCGTGGCGCTGGAGTTCCTCCGCCAGAGCGCGGGCGTTCCGCACCACCTGGGCCGCGTACTCCCGGAAGGCAGGGGTGGAAGCCTCCTGGAAGCACACCGCCTTGGCCGCCACCACGTGCATGAGGGGCCCGCCCTGGGTGAAGGGGAACACCGCGCGGTCCACCGCCTTCGCGAGCTCGGCCTTGCACAGGATCATCCCCGAGCGCGGCCCGCGGAGCGTCTTGTGGGTGGTGGAAGTGACCAGGTGCGCGTACGGCACGGGGTCGGGGTGGACCTTCCCCGCCACCAACCCCGCGAAGTGCGCCATGTCCACGAGCAGGTAGGCGCCCACCTCGTCCGCGATCTCCCGCAGGCGGGGAAAGTCGAAGTGCCGCGGGTACGCGGTGGCGCCGGCCACGATCATCTGCGGCCGGTGCTCCCGCGCCAGGCGGGCCACCTGGTCGTAGTCCAGGGTCTCCGTCTTGGGGTCCACCCCGTAGGGGATCACCTGGAACAGCCGGCCGGAGAAGTTCACGGGGCTGCCGTGGGTGAGGTGACCTCCGTGGGCCAGGTTCATGGCCAGGATCTTGTCTCCCGGTTGCAGCACCGCGAAGTACGCCGCGAAGTTGGCCTGCGACCCGGAGTGGGGCTGCACGTTCACGTGCTCGGCCCCGAACAGGGCCTTGGCCCGGCGGATGGCCAGTTCCTCCACCACGTCCACGAACTCGCAGCCCCCGTAGTAGCGCCGCCCGGGGTAGCCCTCCGCGTACTTGTTGGTCAGCACGCTGCCCTGGGCCTCCAGCACCGCCCGGCTGGCGTAGTTCTCCGACGCGATGAGGTTGATGCGGGTTTGCTGCCGCTCGATGTCCCGCAGGACAGCGTCCGCCACCTCGGGGTCCTGACGGAGCAGGTACTGCAGCATGGGCTCACCCCCTCCCGTACTTCTCCTCCACCGCCCGCAGCTTCGCCAGCCGGCGGTCGTGTCTGCCGCCCTCGTAGCGGGAGTCCAGCCACACCCGCACGATCTCCCGCGCCAGCTCGGGCCCGATCACCCGGGCCCCCAGGGACAGGACGTTGGCGTCGTTGTGCTGCCGCGCCATCCGGGCGGTGTAGGACTCCCAGCACACCGCGCACCGCACCCCGGGCACCTTGTTGGCGACCATGGCCTCCCCGTTCCCGCTGCCTCCCAGCACGATGCCCAGGTCGCACTCCCCCCGGGCCACGGCCTCCGCCGCGGGGACCACGAAGTCTGGGTAGTCCACGGGGTCTGGGCTGTGGGTCCCGAAGTCCCGGACCTCGTGCCCCAGCTCGTGGACGAACCGCTTCAGCTCCTCCTTGAGGGTGTAGCCCGCGTGGTCGCTGGCGATGGCGATGCGCACCCTCTTCGCCTCACTTCGCGGCGGAGACCACCTCCACCTGCCCGCCCACCCACACCCGCTCCACGGCCTCCGCGGAGATGGGACCTGGGCGGATCACCCGCGGCCGGTCGCCGGTGCAGTCCACCACCGTGGACGGCCGCCCTCGCAGACGTCCGCCGTCCAGCACCAGCTCCACACGCCCGTCCAGGTCGGACAGGACCTGGGGCACGGAGACCGGTGCGGGCCTGCCGGTGGAGTTGGCGCTGGTCCCCACCAACGGAAAGCCGCAGGCGCGCACCAGGGCCCTGGGCACCGGGTGGTCCGGGACCCGGAGGCCCACGGTCCCTGTGCCCGCGGTCACCATCTCCGCCACCACGCCCCGGGAGGGGAGCACCAAGGTCAGAGGCCCCGGCCAGAAGCGCCGCATCAGCCGCCGGGCTCCCTCCCCCACCTCCGCCAGGTCGAAGGCCTCGCGGACGTCCGCCAGGAGCACGGGGACGGGCTGGTCGGGAGGTCTACCCTTGATCTCGAACACCCGGCGCACCGCCGCGGGGTTGGTGGCGTCACAGCCCAGCCCGTAGACGGTGTCCGTGGGGTACACCACCACCCCTCCCGCCCGCAGCGCCTCCACGGCCCTCCGGGGAGCAGGGGCGTCGGGGTCCACCCGGAGCACCACAACTCGTTCCATCAGCTCAAGCACCGCTTCCCTTCCGCCGCAGAATCACGCCCAAAAAATCCCACAAGGACTTTGGGGGGGCAGGACCCCGGCCCCACTGTACGGCCCTCCCCGCCCGGGCCGCAACAGGGACCCGTCATCCCCACCGCGCCCACACCACGCGCTCCCACCCGGCCAGGTCTCGGACCACTTGGGGTGTCCTGTAGCCAAGCCGCACCAGAGCGTCCACCACCTGGCGGGCCTGCTCCCACTTCGCCGCCACCTCGAAGGCCAACACGCCCCCGGGCCACAGCACCCCCCGGGCCTGTTCCGTGATGCGCTCGTGCAGCTCGACCCCGCGTGGGCCTGGGCTGAACACCGCCACCTCCGGCTCGGCCAGCACCTCCCGGGGCAGCTCGGCCCGCGCTTGCGGCGGCACGTACGGGGGGTTCGAGGCCACCGCGTGGGCCCGGACTCCCAGCTCCTCCACGGGCGCCAGGGCGTCACCCTCCAGCAGGCGCACACGGCCCAGGACCCCGTGCCGCCGCGCGTTCTCCTCCGCCACCGCCAGAGCCGCGGGGCTCAGGTCGGTGGCGTACACCGTGGCGTCCGGGCGGTGTACGGCCAGGGCTACGGCCACGGCCCCGCTCCCGGTCCCCACGTCCACGTACACCGGGCCCGCTACCTCCTGGGTGGCTTCCAGGACCACCTGCACCAGGAGCTCCGTCTCGGGCCGCGGCACCAGCACCCGCTCGTCCACCGAAAAGGGCAGCCCGAAGAACTCTCGCTCGCCCACCACGTACGCCAAAGGACGTCCCGTGGCTCGTTCCTCCAAAAGCCGCCGGTACCGCTGCCACGCGTCCTCGTCCAGGGGTGCCAGCCACCGCACGTACAGCCGCGCCCGGTCCACCCCCAGGGCATGCCGCAGGAGGACCTCCGCTTCCAGCTCGGCGGCCTCCACCCCCACGGCCGCGAGGTGTTCCCGGCCCCACAGGTACGCCTCCCGGGCGTTCCCGGGCCGGTCCCACCTCACCCCGGCCCGTCCGGTGGCAGCGAGGTCCTTCACCGGGCCGTCACCTGCTCCGTGCGCCCCCGCGCCCGAGCCGCCAGGGCGTCCAGGATGGGGTCCAGCTCCCCGTCCAGCACGGCTTCGAGGCGGTGCAGGGTCAGCCCGATGCGGTGGTCGGTGACCCGGTTCTGGGGGAAGTTGTAGGTGCGGATCTTCTCGCTGCGCTCCCCGGTCCCCACCTGCTGCCGCCGCGTGGCCGCGATGCGCTCCTGCTGCTCCCGCCGCCGCAGTTCCAGCAAGTGCGCCCGCAGGACCCGCAGGGCTTTCTCCCGGTTCTGGTGCTGGGACCGCTCGTCCTGGCAGGTCACCACGATGCCCGTGGGCAGGTGCCGGATCCGCACCGCGGTCTCCACCTTGTTCACGTTCTGGCCGCCCGCTCCCCCGGCCCGGAAGGTCTCCACCTCCAGGTCCTCAGGGCGGATCTCCACCTCCACCTCCTCCGCCTCCGGTAGGACCGCCACCGTCGCCGTGGAGGTGTGGATGCGGCCCGCGGCCTCCGTCTCGGGTACCCGCTGGACCCGGTGTACGCCGCTCTCGTACTTGAGCCGGCTGTAGGCGCCCCGCCCCGCGATGCTCAGGGTCGCGGACTTCACCCCACCCAGGTCTGAGGGGTGGAGCTCCAGCACTTCCACCCTCCATCCCCGCCGCTCCGCGTACCGGGTGTACATGCGCAACAGGTCCCCGGCGAACAGGGCCGCCTCCTCTCCGCCCGCCGCGGGCCGGATCTCCACGAAGATGTTCCGGTGGTCGTAGGGGTCTTGAGGAGTCAGGAGTTCCTCCAGCTCTCCCCGCAGCCGCTCCTCCTGCCCCTGCAACGCTTCCAGCTCCTGGGCGGCCAGTTCCCGGACCCCGGGGTCAGGGTCCTGCAACAGGGCCTGGGCCTGCGCCCGCTGCTCCTCTAGGCGGCGCAGGGCCCGCAGGCGCTCCACCACCTCTTCCAGCTCCGCGTGCTCCTTCGCCAGCTCCCGGTACCGGGAAGGGTCCTGCAGGATGGAAGGATCCCCGAGCTGCCGGGTCAGCTCCTCGTACCGCTCCTCCAGCTCCGCCAACCGTTCGTGCACGAGTTCCCGCACGTCCCTCACCGCACCACCGTCCGCTCCAGCCCCTGCGCGTCTTCCCGTTCCAACACCCTTTGCAGGGCCCGTAGGGCCACCTCCACCTGGTGGGGTTCCGGCTCCCGGGTGGTCAGGCGCTGCAGCCACATGCCGGGCACGAGGAGGGGCCGCAACCACCGGGAACGGGATCCTGCCCGGAGGACCTCGTAGGCGATCCCCGCGACGAGGGGCACCAGCAGCACTCGCGAGGCCACCCGCCACGCCAGGGGTGGTTTGCCCAGGAGGGAGAACACCACCACCGCCACCAGCACCACCACCAGGAGGAAGGAAGTCCCGCACCGCGGGTGAAACCGGCTGTACTTCTGCACCTCCTCCACCACCAAGGGGGCTCCCTGCTCCCAGGCGTTGACCACCTTGTGCTCGGCTCCGTGGTACATGAACACCCGCCGCACCTCCGGCAGCAGGCCCACCGCGCCCACGTACCCCACCAACACCGCGGTCCGCACCAGCCCTTCCAGGAGGTTGAAGGACACCGCCCCCAGCCCGGGGTCCAGCCACCGCGCCAGCACCGTGGGCAGGACGAAGAACAGGCCCACCGCTAGGGCCAAACCCAGCCCGAGGCTCAGGGCCACCTCCCGGCTGGACAAGGGCCGTCCCAGCTCGCCCTCCACCGCCTGGCTAGCGGAGTACACCAGGGCCCGGGTGCCCACGGTGAGGGCCTCCCAGAGCACCACGGCCCCGCGGACCACGGGAATCCGGGCCCAGGAGCTGCGCACCAGGAGGCTCGGGCGGTGCACCACCTCTTCCGCGATGGCGCCGTCCCGCCTGCGCACCGCGGTGCCCACCCAGTGGGGCCCGCGGATCATGACTCCCTCCAGCACCGCCTGTCCTCCCAAGCTAGCCTTGTAGGGAGACCTCACCGCCTTCACCTCGACTCCATCGTACCGGACGGCACGGGCGACACCACCCCGGTCCCCTTCCGCTGCAGGGGTCTTTCGGGGACACGCTCCTAGGGGCCGGTCCCGGAGAAGCCCCGTTCAGGAAGGGGCACCGGGGTCTGCAAAAATCGCCGGGCACTTTTCGGCCAGCCCCTAAGGGCCGCCGCTTGAGGAAACGAAGCCCAGGCCCGGAAACGTCCCCGGCGCGCGTGGGGGAAAGCGGGAAGGCTACGGCAGGTAGCGCAGGGGGTCGACGGGCTCGCCCCGCACCCGCACCTCGAAGTGGACGTGCGGGCCCGTGCAGGCACCCGTACACCCCACACGGCCGATGACCTGGCCTCGCCGTACTTTCTGTCCCACGCGGACCAGGATCGCGGAAGCGTGGCCGTACCAGGTCTCCATTCCGTCCCCGTGGTCCAGCACCACCACCAGCCCGTATCCTCCGTACCAACCCGCCCGCACCACCCGGCCGTCCCGGGCCGCGTGGATGGGAGTTCCCCGGGGCGCGGCGATGTCCACCCCCGTGTGGTGTCTGCGCCACCGCGCCCCGAACCGCGAGGTCACCACACCCCGGGCGGGCCAAAGGTAGGCTACTTGTTGCCGCCTCCACACGGCTTGCCGCGGACGGAGGGCAGGTGCGCGAGTGGTTGTGGGAATTACCAGCTTCTGGCCGATCTGGAGCCGGTCTCCCTGGATGCCGTTCGCTGCGGCCAGGTCCTCCACCCGGACCCCGGTCTTCAGGGCGATGGCCCACAGGGTGTCCCCCTGGCGGACCGTGTAGGTGAAAACGCGGCGCGGCCCCGGGGCCTCCTGGCGGCCCGTGGGCACCCGGAGCACCTGCCCCGGCTGCAGGAAGTCCGCCTCCGAAATGCCGTTGGCCGCCGCCAGAGCCTCCACCGTGGTGCCGAATCGCCGGGCGATGGACCAGAGGCTGTCCCCTTCCACCACCTTGTACTGTGTGGCGGTGCGTGGGGACGCGGGCGACCGCGGCGGCCGCCCCGTCTGCGCGGTGCTGGAAGCCGCGACCCGTGCACGGGTGCCCTCGGAGCGAGAAGTCCCCGCGGGCACGGGGATCCGGGTTTTCGCGCCCCGCTGGGCCAGAGACGCGTGGGCCACCAAGAAGGGCGGAGGTTCCACCACCTGCGGAAGCTCGGGCCTCGGGGTGGGCCGCAGGACCACGGAAGAAGCGGCCGTCCGGGAAGGCCTAGGGGCCTCGGGGGAAGCGGTGCGGGGCCCGGGAACCAGCACCACCACGCACACGGCAAGGGCTCGGAAAGCAGCGCGACCCAACGCCCCTCCCGGTACCGATCGCGAAGTTCTCGGCTGCTGCTACGGATGACCCGCGGTGCCCGCGCGCCCCGCGGACGGATAGATTATAGCCTAGGCGTCAAGGAGGGATAGATGGGAACGAATGGTCCCCGCCCAGGAGCTCTGCTGGAGTCTATCGGCTGGCCTCCCCGAGGGCGTTGCCAGGCCGTGCGGAGGGATGCACAGGGGTCGCCAGCGGTCCGCCCGGGTCAGGAACCCACCCCGATCTCTTCCTCCGAGGACTTCACGATGGACCGGAGGAAGGCGGCGTTGTTGGGGGTCTTCCGCATGCGGTCCAGGATCAACTCCGTCATGGCCACGGTGTCCAGCTGCTCCAGGGACTTGCGAAGCACCCACACCTTCCGCAGCTCCTCCTCCGTCAGCAGCAGCTCCTCCCGGCGGGTGCCCGACATCTTGATGTCGATGGCGGGGAAGGTCCGCCGCTCCTGGAGCTTGCGGTTCAGGTGCAGCTCCATGTTGCCCGTGCCCTTGAACTCCTCGTAGATCATGTCGTCCATCCGGCTGCCCGTGTCGATGAGGGCGGTGGCCACGATGGTCAGGCTCCCGCCCTCCTCGATCTTCCGGGCCGCCCCGAAGAACCGCTTGGGCCGGTGGAGGGCTGCGGGATCGAGCCCGCCGGAAAGAGTCCTACCGGACGGCGGGATGACCAGGTTGTTGGCCCGGGCGAACCGGGTCAGGCTGTCCAGGAGGATGACCACGTCCCGCTTGCCCTCCACGATCCGCTTGGCCCGCTCCAGCACCAGGTCCGCCACCTGCACGTGCTCCTCCGGCGGCCGGTCGAAGGTGCTGGCCACCACCTCCGCCTCCACCGACCGCCGCATGTCGGTGACCTCCTCCGGCCGCTCGTCCAGCAGGAGGACCATGAGGTACACCTCGGGGTGGTTCTGCACGATGGCCTGCCCGATCTTCTTCAGCAGGGTGGTCTTGCCGGCCTTCGGGGGAGAGACGATCATGGCCCGCTGACCCTTGCCGATGGGCGCGAACAGGTCTACCACCCGGGTGGTGAGGTCGCTCCCCGTCTCCAGCCGGAAGCGCTCGTGGGGGAACACGGGGGTGAGCTGCTCGAAGTGCGGGCGGTTCCGCGCTTGCTCCGGGTCGAGTCCGTTCACCGCCTCTACCCGCAGCAAGGCGTAGTACTTCTCGTTGTCCTTGGGAGGACGGACCTGCCCCAGGACCTCGTCCCCCACCCGCAGGCCGAACCGTTTGATCTGGGAGGGCGAGACGTAGATGTCCTCTCCCCCGGGCAGGTAGCCGCTGGCCCGCAGGAACCCGTACCCCTCCGGCATGATCTCCAGGATCCCGGAACGGAACATGAGCCCCGACTGCTCGGTCTGCGCCTGCAGGATCCGCATGATGAGTTCCTGCTTGCGGTACCTGCGGTAGTTGGGGATGTTCAGCTCCTTGGCGATCTCCTGGAGCTCGTTCAGATTCTTGGCTTCCAGTTCCGCCAGCGCCAGAATGGCCGCCACCTCCGCTTTCCTGGCCCGTGTCTTCCCCGCTCCCCAGCCGGGCCGACCGGGGAGGCCTCCTCACCTGGGAGTCCCACGGCACACTCCGACGGGACCAACGGACCGCTGCGCGACGTTTGGAGACCCGGTCCCCTGCGCCCGAGGGTGTCCCGGGCAGCCTCCTAGGGCCCCACCGCCGTGCTGCGGCTGGCGAGCTCCGCCTGCAGCTTCCGCCAGTCCGCCAGAAACCGCTCCAGTCCCTGGTCCGTCAGGGGGTGTCGGAACAGCTGCTCCAGGGTGGCGAAGGGCATGGTGGCGACGTCCGCTCCCGCCCGGGCCGCCTCCAGGACGTGCAAGGGGTGCCGCAGGCTGGCCGCCAGCACCTTGGTGGCGAACCCGTAGCGCCGCAGGATCTCCACCGCCTGACGGACCACCTCCATCCCCACGTGCCCGATGTCGTCCAGCCGGCCCACGAAGGGACTCACGAAGGTGGCGCCGGCCTTCGCCGCCAGCAGCGCCTGCACCGGGGTGAAGACCAGGGTCACGTTGGTCCGGATCCCCTCCTCCCGCAGCGCCACCACCGCCCGCAGCCCCTCCGGGGTCAGGGGGACCTTCACCACCACGTTGGGAGCCCAGCGGACGAACTCCCGGGCCTCCCGCACCATCCCTTCCGCGTCCAGGCTGGTGGTCTCCACGCTGATGGGGCCTGACACCCAGCGGGCGATCTCCTCCACCAGGGCTTTGGGGTCGCGCCCTTCCCGCGCCAGGAGGGTGGGGTTGGTGGTGACTCCGTCCAGGATCCCCCACGCGGCGGCGGTGCGGATCTGCTCCGGGTTGGCGGTGTCCAGGAAAATCAGCATCCTACGGCCCCCGGGCCTCGATGTACGTCACGTCTCCCACGTCCCCCAGCAACAGCATGGCCAATTCGTCGTTGGGCTTCAAGTCCGCCAGCTGGGCAGGGCGGTCGTTGCGGTACACCGCCACCACGGGGCCCAGGCGGAAGTTCCGGATGGTGGGGCCGTCGGTGAGGGACAGAATGGCAGGGCTGCCCCCCTGGATCCCGCGGAAGCGCCCCCGCACGAAGTTGTACCGGCCCAGCACGTTCATCACCCCGTCCAGGGCCACCGCGGCGTCCAGCCGGGTGGCGGGGTCGTTCGGCCGCACCCGGCCGTCCGTGGTGAGGAGGAACTTGCGCTCCAGAGCCAGGGCCACGTAGCCCCGGTGCTCCGGCTTCACGTCCTGAGCGTCCTGGGCGGGGATGGGGTTGCCGCGCTTGGCCAGGGCCTCCTGTTCCAGCCCGCTGACCCGCGCCACCAGCTCCGCCACCTCCGCCCGCGGGAGGGTGGCCCGCGGTCGGAAGGTGTTGTCGGGGAAGCTGGTCACGAAGCCCTTGGTGTAGAAGATGGTCACCGTCATGGGCTGCGGCCGAGACGTCACCACCCCGACCAGCTCGTACCGGCCCGGCGGCACCGGGCGGTCGTTCTGGTCCAGCTGCTTCCACTTGGTGTCCCCCACCACCACCTGCTGGTTGGGTTGCACGGTGAGCTTGATCCCCTGGGTGGTGAATTGCTGTCCCAAGGACCACCGGGCCACCTCTTCCCCCGAAGGGCTGCGGACCACGAAGTCGTAGCGCTGCGAGGTGGGAAACTCCACCTCCGCGGGGCGGCCGGAGGTGTTCTTGAGGGACAGGGTGAGGCCGATCTCCTCCCCCGGCCCGTACGTCCCCTTGTCCGTCTCCAGGATGACCTCCCACTCCTGCACCTTGCGCACCGCCCTGCGCTGGTTCACGGTTCCGGCGTGGGCCAGGGCCGCCAGCAACCCCCGGGCGCTGGAGGGGATCTCCTGGGCGTCCCTGTACTCCGGCAAGGTCCCCCCCGTCTCCCGCAGCCCCACAGCCCGGGCCAGGGCCACGAAGAAGTCCAGCCGCGTGATGCGCTCCTCCGGCTGGAAGCGGCGGTCCTGGGGGACGGGGAAGACCCCCTTGGCCGCCAGCTTGTCCAGCATGCGCTGCTCGGGCCGGCCTGCCACGTCCGTGAAGATCTGCCCGAAGGCCGGGGCCGTCAGGCTGAAGACCACCAGCGCCAGCGCCACCCGGCCACGCCACGACATTCCGCGTAGACCTCCTCGGCTGGAGACTTCCGGAACCGTCCCCCGGACCTCGTAGGGAAGGGCTACTCCCCGCCTCTCCGGTCCTCGGGACCCTGGGCGACCTCCGCACGGCCCTCTGCCCTGCGCAGCTCCGCCAGCTCCTGCTCCAGCTTGCGGATCTCCGTCTCCAGGGCCTCCGCGGGCTGGCACAGGGCGACGAGCTCGGGGTCGGTCAGGGTGCCTGCCCGGTACCGGGCGTGCACCACCCGGCCGATGTCCGTGTAGCGGTCCTCCAAGCGGGCCTGCAGGGTCCCGATCTCCAGGCGGACCCGAGCCACCCGCGCCAGGCGCTCCGACTCCCGCGCCACGGAGGTGGCGCCCTCGCGGACGGACCGCACCACGCGGTCCAGCAGCTCCCGCGCCGTGGTCACGGCCGCATTATACCACCCGAAACCGGCCCGCCACTCCCTCTGCTACCATGGACGCGGAGTGCGCAACCTCAAGGCAGAGCTGCGGCGGGCCACAGAGCAGGCCCTGGCGCTTCTCGGCGTGGAGGAGCCCGTGGAGGTCGCGGTGCAGCCCACGCCCGCGGACCGACCCGGCGACTACGGCACCCCCGTGGCCTTCGCCCTGGCCCGCGTGCTCCGCAGACCTCCCGCGGCCATCGCCCACGAGCTGGCGTCCCGGGTGAGCCTTCCCCCGGGGGTGCAGAAGGCGGAGGCGGTGGGGGGCTACGTGAACTTCACCCTGGACCCAGGGGAGCTGCTGCGGGCCGCCACCCGCCCCCTCCAGCCCCCTCCTCCCCTCGGCCGGTGCGTCCTGGTGGAGCACACCTCCGTGAATCCCAACAAAGAGCTGCACGTGGGCCACCTCCGCAACGTCGCCCTGGGGGACGCGGTAAGCCGGATCCTGTCCTACGCGGGCTACGAGGTCCGGGTCCTGAACTACATCGACGACACGGGCCGGCAGGTGGCGGAGACCCTTTTCGCCCTGGAGCACTACGGGCTCACGTACGACGGGACCACCAAGTACGACCAGTGGGTGGGCGAGGCGTACGTCCGCCTGCACCGCGACCTGGAGGACCCCGACCGCCGGGCGCAGATCGAGGAGGGCGTCCGGCGGGTCCTCCACCGCCTGGAGTCGGGAGAGCTCCGGCCGGAGGTGGAGCGGATCCTGCGTGCCCAGCTGGCCACCATGTGGCGGCTCGGCGCGGAGTACGACGTGCTGGTGTGGGAGTCGGACCTCGTCCGGGCGGGGCTTTTGCACCAAGCCCTGGCCTTGCTGGAACACACCCCCTACGTGCACCGCCCTGCGGAGGGGAAGTACGCGGGGGCCCTGGTGATGGACACCTCCCCCTTCGTCCAAGGGCTGGAAGACCCGTACCTTGTGCTGGTCCGCTCGGACGGCACCGCCACGTATCCCGCGAAGGACATCGCCTTCCAGTTTTGGAAGATGGGGCTGCTGCACGGGCTGCGATTCCGGCCCTTTACCACGCAGCCCTCGGGCCGCGTCCTGTACACCTCCCACCCCGAGGGCGACCGGAACCTGCCCGTGGGAGGCTGTCCGGAGACCATCAACGTCATCGACGCCACGCAGAGCTACCCGCAGACGGTGGTGCGGACCGCCCTGGCGGTGGCGGGCCGGCCGGACCTCGCGGAGGGTGCGCACCACCTGGCCTACGAGACCGTCACCCTGGAAGGCCGCCGGATCTCGGGACGCCGCGGTCATACGGTGTCCGTGGACGAGGTCCTGGAGGAGGCGCGCCGCCGGGCCCGGGCCGTGGTGGCCGAGAAGAACCCCCACCACCCGGACCCCGAGTCCGCGGCGGAGCAGGTGGGAATTGGCGCGGTCCGCTTTGCCATGGTGAAGACGGAGCCGCGCCGGCAGATCGACTTCCGGTGGGAGCAGGCCCTGTCCTTCGAGGGAGACAGCGGCCCGTACGTCCAGTACGCCCACGCACGGGCCGCCTCCATCCTGCGGCGGGCGGAGGAGGCGGGCCTTTTAACGGAGGAGCCGGACTTCGCCCAGGCCACGGAGTACGAGCGGCCCGTGGCGCGGGTGCTTCTGGACTTCCCGGACGCGGTGGCCGCCGCGGCCGCGCAGCGGACCCCCCACGTCCTGGCTCAGTACCTGCTGGACTTGGCCGCGGCGTGGAACGCCTACTACAACGCCCGCAACCCCGACGGCAGCCCCGCCACCTCCGTCCTGCAGGCCCCGCCCGGCCTGCGGGGCACACGCCTGGCCCTGGTGCGGCAGGTGCGGGAGGTGCTACGCACCGGCCTGCAGCTGCTGGGGGTCCCCGCCCCCGAGGTGATGTGAGGAGGCCCGTGCCGGAGCCGACCCGTGTCCTGATCCTGGGGGCCGGCGGGCGGGACTTCCACAACTTCAACGTGTATTTCCGCCACCGGACGGACTACCGGGTGGTGGCCTTCACCGCGACCCAGATCCCGTACCTAACAGGACGCCGGTACCCGCGGGAGCTGGCCGGACCGAACTACCCTCAGGGCATTCCCATCGTCCCCGAGGAGGAGATGGAGGAGTGGATCCGCCGGGAAGGCGTCCGGGAGGTGGTCTTCAGCTACAGCGACGTCTCCCACGAGCACGTGATGCACGTGGCCTCCCGGGCCCTGGCCGCAGGCGCCAGCGTCCGTCTTTTGGGCCCCGCGGACACCATGCTCCGGGTCGGGGTCCCGGTGGTGGCCGTGGGCGCGGTCCGCACGGGCAGCGGCAAGAGTCAGACGGCGCGGAAGCTGGCGCGGCTGCTCCGGGAGTGGGGCAAGCGGGTGGTGGTGATCCGCCACCCCATGGCGTACGGAGACCTGGCGGCCCAGGCGGTGCAGCGGTTCGCTTCCTGGGAGGACCTGGACCGCACACCCCTCACCGTGGAGGAGCGGGAGGAGTACGAGCCGCACGTAGCCCTGGGGGCCGTGGTGTACGCCGGGGTCGACTACGAGCAGGTGGTGCGCCGGGCGGAAGCGGAGGCGGAGGTGGTGGTGTGGGACGGCGGGAACAACGACTTCCCCTTCGTGTGGCCCGACCGTTTCGTGGTGGTGGCGGACCCACACCGGCCCGGCCACGAGCTCCGCTACCACCCCGGGGAGACCAACGTCCGCATGGCGCACGTGGTGGTGGTGAACAAGGTGGACACCGCGCCCCGGGAAGCGGTGGAGGAGGTGAAGCGCCACGTCCGGGAGCTGAACCCGCGGGCGGTCCTGGTGGAGGCCGCCTCGCCCATCCGGGTGGACCGGCCCGACCTGGTGGTGGGCCGGCGGGTGGTGGTGGTGGAAGACGGCCCTACCGTCACCCACGGGGAGATGCCCTACGGCGCGGGACTCCTGGCGGCCCGGAGGCTGGGCGCGGTGGTGGTGGACCCCCGGCCCTACGCGGTGGGGAGCCTCCAGCAGGTGTTCCGGGACTACCCGCACCTCACCCAGGTGCTGCCCGCCATGGGGTACGGCGGTGTGCAGCTGCGAGAGCTGGAGCAGACCCTTCTCCGGGCGGAGGCGGACGCGGTGGTGGTGGGGACGCCCGTGGACCTGCGGCGCCTGTTGCACCTGGACAAGCCCGCAGCCAAGGTCAGCTACGAGCTCGAGGAGGTGAGCTCGCCCACCCTGGCGGAGCTGCTGCGGACCTGGCTCGCGGAGTGGGACGCCCGCCCGCCCCGGTAGCAGGCCTCAGACCAAGCGGGTCGGCCCCGCGCAGTCCCGGTGGGCGAGGGGCACCGAGGGGAACTCTCCGGCACCGGGGACCGTCCTCCGGTTCCCTTACTGCGGTGGCCGGGGGCCCAGCTTCACGTGCAGCTGCAGCCGTTGTCCCCCCCGGACCACGGTGACCGTCACCACGTCGCCCACCCGGCGCTGGAGGATCTCTCGCTGGAAGTCGCTCGCCCCCTCGATGCGCTTGCCTTGCATCTCCACGATGATGTCCAAGGGCCGGACCCCGGCCGCCTCCGCGCCGCTGCCGGGCACCACCCGCTGGACCAGCACTCCGTGGTCCGCGGCCAGGCCGTACGCCTGTGCCAACTCCCGGGTCACCTCCACGTAGGCCACCCCGAAGAACGGGCGCTGCACGCTCCCCGTGCGGATGAGCTGCTCCATCACGGACCGTGCCACGGAGGAGGGGATGGCGAACCCGATCCCCTGGGCCTGGGGGATGATGGCGGTGTTGATGCCGATCACCTGCCCCGCGCTGTTCACCAAGGCCCCGCCGCTGTTGCCCGGGTTGATGGCCGCGTCCGTCTGGATGAGGTTGTCGATGACGAACCCGGGCACCTGGATGGAGCGGTTCAGGGCGCTGACCACGCCCACGGTCACCGTGCTGCCCAGCCCGAAGGGGTTTCCGATGGCGATGGCCAGCTGGCCCACCTTGAGGGCGTGGGAGTCCCCCAGCTCCGCGGCGGGCAGCTTCCGCCCCTTGGGGTCCACCTTGATCACCGCCAGGTCGGAGGGCGGGTCCGTCCCCACCACACGGCCTTCCAGCTCCGTCCCGTCCAACAGCCGCACCCGGATCTGGGTGGCGTTGCGGATCACGTGGTTGTTGGTGAGGATGTACCCGTCCTCGCTCACGATCACCCCGGACCCCGCGCCCTCCTGGGGGAACAGCTGGCCGAAGAAGTCCGGGGCGAACCCGCGGGTCTGGATGTTCACCACCGCGGGCCGCACCTTCTCCACCACCTGGATCACCACGGACTCCTCCGTCTGTACCCGCACCACGCCTCCCGGGACGGGCGCCGTCTGGGGCGGGGGAGCGGCGGGAGCGGCCACGGGCGGACGCTGTGCGGCCAGGTACCCTCCCGCGGCGCCCGCGGCCAACGCGAGGATCACCACCGCGATCCACAAGCCCGCTCCGGGGCCCCGGGGTGGGGTGGGCAGAGGGCTTTCGGAAGGCGGCACGTACACCCGGTATGGCGTCGACATGGCTCTCCCTCACGGACTTCGTCTCTCTCATAATCTCACACCGGAGCGGGTCCGGCTCGCCTGCGCCTACGGAGACCACAGGGGGAGCAGGATCTTGATGTGGGTGACCCGCAGCAAGGCGTCGTCCCGCCTGCCCACCAGGGGAGGGAACAGCTGCCAGGGGCCGCCGTCTACCCGGCACAGCACCAGGTAGCGCTCGCTCACCCGCCTCTGCCAGTCCTCCTCTGCGAGGTCCTGGGGGTCGTAACGCGGCGCGATGAAGGCGGAGAACAGGGGCGCGGTGCCCTGCGGGGAAGGGTCCAAGGGGTTGAGGGGGCCTACCACCATCCACTGGGTCCCCAACACCGCACCCACCAGCTCCGGGCTGTGGGCGTGGTCCCGCGGGATGATCTGGAAACCTCCCACCTGTCCCACGGGGGAGGTGGACACGTCGATCACGCCCGGGTGGTTGGCGCGCACCCGCCCGACGCCCACGTACTGCGTGCCCTCAAAGCGCCCCACGCCTGCCACAGGCCGCAGCACCACCGCCACCAGCTCCTCCGAGCCATCCAGGTAGCGTGCCCGCACCAGCCCCCCGAACCGGTTCTCGAACTCCAGCTCCACGGGGAACCGAAGGGGACGGCGCACCACCACCACCACCCGCGCGCCCGGCGCGGGCGTCCAGCCTGCCGTGGTGGACAGCCCGCCGGGTCCCTCCACTAGCACCGGGTTGCCCACGAAGGCGCTGAAGCGCCCCCCGAAGATCCCACGGCCGCCCGGGATGTCCGTGAGGATCCCGTGCGGAGCCCAGGCAGCCCCTGCGGGCCAGATGCTGAAGATCAGGCCGCGGCCGCCCGGTGCCTGCCCCACCTTCACGTGCACCGCGTTGGCCCCGCTGGCCACCACGGTGCCGTCCTGCCCCCACCGGCTGGCGGAGAACCCCACCGCCAGCCCCACCGCGGGGCGCACCACCCGCCCCAACTGCCGCCACGTGCGCCCTCCGTCCTCGCTGGCCTCCACCAACCCTCCCGGGGCGTTCTCCAGCCGCCACCGGTACACCTCCACGGTCTCGTCCACGCCGAAAGGCGCGGCCGCCTGCGCTCCTCCCGCCACGATCCCCACCGCCGCCACCACCGCCACCAACCACCTGGCCTTTTCCCGCATGGGACTCCCTCCCTTTCTCCATTGTGGTGCCAGGGAGGATTCCGGTCCGCAGGACCCGAAAACCGGAAAGCGTGCTCAACTGGCTGCGGCGGCCCAAGTACGAGTCCGTGGAGCGCCGGGACATCCCCGCGGGCCTGTGGGCCAAGTGCCCGCGGTGTGCACAGCTCGTGTACCGCAAGGAGCTGGAGCGCAACCTCAAGGTGTGTCCCAAGTGTGGGTACCACCACCGGCTGAGCGGGCCCGAGCGCCTGCACCTACTGGTGGACGAGGGCACCTTCGAGGAGTGGGACCCGGACCTCGCCTCCCTGGACCCCCTGGAGTTCCCCGACTACGCGGAGCGGTACCGCCAGGCGGTGCAGCGCACGGGAAGGCGGGAGGCGGTCCTCACGGGCCGGGGCCGTATCCACGGCGTTCCCACGGCCCTGGCGGTGTTCGACTTCGACTTCTTGGGCGGCAGCATGGGGTCCGTGGTGGGGGAGAAGGTGGCGCGGGTGTTCGAGCGCGCGGTGGAGCTCCGGCTGCCCGTGGTCACCTGCAGCGCCAGCGGAGGAGCCCGCATGCAGGAAGGCGTGCTGTCCCTGATGCAGCTGGCCAAGACCGTGGCTGCGGTGGGCCGTCTGCACGCCGCGGGGTTGCCCTTCGTGTCGGTGCTCTGCGACCCGACCACGGGCGGGGTCACAGCCTCCTTCGCCATGCTCGGCGACGTGCACGTGGCGGAGCCCGGCGCCCTCATCGGATTCGCAGGGGCCCGGGTGATCGAACAGACCATCCGGCAGAAGCTGCCGGAGGGCTTCCAGACCGCGGAGTTCTTGCTCCGCTGCGGCCTGGTGGACCTCATCGTGCCCCGACCCGAGCTGAAACAGACCCTCGCCCGGCTGCTGCGGCTTCTGGGAGGGGACCGCGGGGAGGTGGCCGTTGACCAGCCCTCCTGACCGCGCCCAGCTGGAGCAGGAGCTGCAGGTGCTGGAGCAGGAGCTGGCGCGGTTGGAGGCCGCGCCGCAGGAGGTGCCCGACCTGGCCGCGCGGGCGGGCGCCCTCCGGGCCCGGGTGGAGGCCCTACGGGAAGCCCTCTGGCGGGAACCCACGGCCTGGCAGGTGGTGCAGGCCGCCCGCCACCCCCAGCGCCCGAAGCTGGAGGACTACCTGGCCAGGGTGTTCACGGAGGTGGTGGAGCTGCACGGGGACCGCCTGTTCGGAGACGACCCCGCCATGTTCTGCGGGCTGGCGCGGCTGGAGGGGCAGCCCGTGGCGGTGGTGGGCCACCACAAAGGGAAGGACACCCGGGAGAACGTCTCCCGCCGGTGGGGGATGCCGAACCCCGAGGGCTACCGCAAGGCGGTACGGGTCATGCGTCTTGCGGAAAAGTTCGGGCTGCCCGTGGTGTCCTTGGTGGACACCCCCGCCGCCTACCCGGGAGTCGAGGCGGAGGAGCGCGGGCAGGCGGAGGCCATCGCCCGCAGCATCCTGACCATGGTGGAGCTGCGCTGCCCCGTGGTGGTGGCCATCACGGGAGAGGGCGGCAGCGGCGGGGCCCTGGCCATCGGGGTCGGGGACCGAGTGCTCATGATGCAGTACGCCATCTACTCGGTGATCCCGCCGGAAGGCTGCGCGGCCATTCTGTGGCGGGACGCGGGGCGCAAGGAGGAAGCGGCGGCGGCCTTGAAGCTCACCGCCTGGGACCTTCTGGAGCTTGGGGTCGTCGACGAGGTGGTGCCCGAGCCCCTGGGAGGTGCGCACCTGGACCCCGACCGGGCCGCGGCTGCCTTGCAGGAGGCCCTGGTCCGCCACCTGCGGGAGGTCCAGGCCCTGCCGGCCCAAGAGCGCCAGCACCGCCGGTACGATAAGTACCGACGGATGGGGCGCTTCCGCGTGGACCCGGGGCCCTCGGCCCCAGGTCCGTAGCTGCCACCGAGGAGTCCCGCATGGCCGAGGACGGACGGCTGAACTTCGAGGAAATCCGGGAGCTGGTGCGGATCGCCAGCGAGGCGGACATCACCGAGCTCGAGGTGGAAGCTGGGCACCTCCGGGTGGCCATCCGGAAGGCCCCCCGGGGGGCCGGGCCGCAACCCGTGGCCCCCGCCCCGGCGCCCGTGCCGCCGGCGGCAGCTCCTCCCAGCCCGGATGCCCCGAGCCCCCACTGGGTTCCGGTCACCGCCCCCATGGTGGGGACCTTCTACCGGGCCCCCGGTCCGGACCAGCCACCCTTCGTGCAGGAGGGGGACCGGGTGGAAGTGGGGCAGACCCTGTGCATCATCGAGGCCATGAAAATGTTCAACGAGGTCCCCGCGGAGGTCTCCGGGAGGGTGGTCCGGGTCCTGGCGGAGAACGGCGCTCCCGTGGAGTACGGGCAGCCCCTGTTCCTCATCGACCCGCACGGCTAGCCGCCTGGCCATGTTCAAGAAGGTCCTCGTGGCGAACCGGGGCGAGATCGCGGTGCGGGTCATCCGGGCCTGCCGGGAGTTGGGCATCCGCACCGTGGCGGTGTACTCCGAGGCGGACCGGGACAGCCTGCACGTGCGGATGGCGGACGAGGCCTTCTGCATCGGCCCGCCTCCCGCCGCGGACAGCTACCTGAACATCCCCAACATCCTCAGCACCGCGGAGCTGCTGGGCGTGGACGCCATCCACCCGGGCTACGGCTTCCTCTCCGAGGACCCACGGTTCGCGGAGATCTGCCGGGATGCCAAGATCACCTTCATCGGCCCGCCCCCGGAAGCCATGGAGGCCATGGGGAACAAAGCCAAAGCGCGGGAGATCGCCCAGCGGGCCGGGGTCCCCGTGGTCCCGGGAAGCCCGGGGCCCGTGCGGAACGAGCGGGAGGCCTACCAGGTGGCGGACCGGCTGGGCTACCCGTTGCTGGTGAAGGCGTCCGCGGGCGGCGGGGGGCGGGGCATGCGGGTGGTCCACAGCCGGGAGGACCTGGGCCGGGCCCTGCAGACGGCACAGCGGGAAGCGGAGGCCGCCTTCGGGAGCGGCGAGCTGTACCTGGAGAAGTACCTGGAAGAGCCCCGCCACGTGGAAGTGCAGATCCTGGCGGACACTCGGGGCAACGCCGTCCACCTGGGGGAGCGGGACTGCTCGGTCCAACGCCGGCACCAGAAACTCCTGGAGGAAGCACCGGCCCCCGGGCTGTCCCCGCGGCTGCGGACCCAGCTCCACCGGGCCGCCCTGCGTCTGGTGCACGCCATCGGCTACGTGAACGCGGGCACCGTGGAGTTCCTGGTGGACCGACAGGAGAACTTCTACTTCCTGGAGATGAACACCCGGATCCAGGTGGAGCACCCCGTCACCGAGGCGGTCACGGGGCTGGACCTGGTGGCGGAGCAGATCCGCATCGCCGCAGGGGAACCCCTGCGGTTCTCCCAGCGGGACGTGGAGTTCCGGGGCCACGCCCTGGAGTGCCGGATCAACGCGGAGGACCCGGCCCACGACTTCCGGCCGTCCCCGGGGCGCGTGGTTTCCTTCGTGCTCCCCGGGGGACCGGGGATCCGGGTGGACACCCACGTGTACGCGGGCTACACCATTCCCCCGTACTATGATTCACTGATAGCAAAGGTGGTGGCGTGGGGACGGGACCGGACGGAGGCCATCGCGCGGATGGAGAGGGCCCTACGGGAGTTCGAGATCACGGGGATCCGGACCACCATCCCCCTCCACCGGGCCATCCTGGACAACGCCTTCTTCCGGCGCGGGGAGGTGTACACCAACTTCGTCCAGCGCCGGGTGGACCTCGCGGCCCTGGGAAGGTGGTCGTGAGAGGGGAGGCAGGCATGCAGCGCGCGCAACCGGTGGCGGTGCCCGTGGACACCCTCCTGGAGTGGTACCGGACCCTGGTGTTCTGCCGCCGGTTCGAGGAGCAGACGGAGCGCAGCTTCCGCCGCGGCAAGATCGGAGGCTACCTCCACGTGGCCATCGGCCAGGAGGCCGTGCCCCTGGGCTTCTTGGCCGCCACCCGGCCCGAGGACGTGTTCTTCGTGTCGTACCGCGACCACGTGCACACCCTGGTCCGGGGGACCGACCCCGGCGCGGTGATGGCGGAGCTGTACGGGAAGGTGACGGGGACCTGCAAGGGCAAGGGCGGGTCCATGCACCTGTTCGACACCGCCCGGGGGAACTACGGCGGCTACGGGATCGTGGGGGGCCACATCCCCCTGGCGGTGGGTGCCGCGTACGCCCTCCGGTACCAAGGCACGGACCGGGTTTGCCTGTGCTTTTTCGGGGACGGGGCCATGAACAGCGGGGCCCTTCACGAGGCTGCGAACCTCGCGGGGCTGTGGGGGCGGGCAGGGATGTGCCCCGTGGTCTTCGTGGTGGAGAACAACCAGTACGGCATGGGGACCTCCGTGGAACGGGCCTCCGCGGTGACGGAGCTCGCCCGCCGGTTCGCCGCCTACGACATCCCCAACGAACGCTGCGACGGCATGGACGTGGTCGAGGTCCACGAGGTGGCCCGGCGGGTGGTGGAAGAGGTCCGCCGCACGGGACGTCCCTACGCCGTGGAAGCCCTCACCTACCGCTTCTCCGGCCACGGCGCCGCGGACCTGTTCCAGCCTTACCGCGACAAGCAGGAGGTGGAACGCTGGCGGCAGCGGGACCCCATCCTGCTCCTGGAACGGCGGCTGCGGGACGCGGGGGTGCTGGACGACGCCGCGGTCCAGGAGGTCGCCGCCTGGGCGGACCGGCGGGTCCAGGAAGCGGTGGCCTTCGCGGAGTCCAGCCCCGAGCCGCCCCCGGAGGAGCTGTACCGGGACGTGTACGGAGGGTGACGGTGGCAGAGATGACCTACCGGGAAGCCCTGCGGTCCACCCTGGTGGAGGAGATGGACCGGGACCCCCGGGTCCTGTTGCTGGGCGAGGACATCGGGGTGTACCAGGGGACCTTCCGCGTCACGGAGGGCCTGCTGGAGCGGTACGGGCCCCGACGGGTCATCGACACCCCCATCTCAGAGCTCGGGTTCATCGGGGCGGCCATCGGGATGGCCATGCTGGGGCTGCGGCCCGTGGTGGAGGTGATGACGTGGAACTTCTCCCTCCCCGCCGCGGACCAGATCCTCCAGAACGCCGCCAAGGTGCGCTACTTCTCCGGGGGGCAGGTTTCCGTACCCCTGGTCATCCGGGGCCCCAACGGCGCGGGGGTGCAGCTTTCCGCCCAGCACTCCCAGTCCCTGGAGTCGTTCTACGGCCACTTCCCCGGCCTGCGGGTGGTGGCCCCCGCCACCCCCGCGGACGCCAAGGGGCTGCTGCGGTCCGCCATCCGCGGGGACGACCCGGTGATCTTCCTGGAGCACGCGGCCCTGTACGGCGTCAAGGGCCCCGTCCCGGAGGGCGAGTACACCGTGCCCTTCGGACAGGCCGCGGTGGTTCGGCCGGGGCGGGACGTGACCGTGGTGGCCTACAGCCGGATGCTGCACCTCGTCCTGGCGGTAGCGGAGGACCTGGCCCGGGAAGGCGTGGAGTGCGAGGTGGTGGACCTGCGCAGCCTCCGCCCCCTGGACATGGAGACGGTGGCGGCCTCCGTGCGCCGCACCCACCGGGCCGTGGTGGTGCAGGAGCAGTGGCCCTTGTTCGGCGCCGCCGCGGAGGTGGCCGCCGGCCTCTACGAGCGGTGCTTCGACGACCTGGACGCCCCCGTGGAGCGGGTCACGGGGGAGGACGTGCCGGCCCCGTACGCCCGGAACCTGGAGAAGCTAGCCTTCCCTGACGAGGACCGGATCCAGGCAGCCATCCGGCGGGTCCTGCAGTAACCCCACGGGAGGTGGCCATGGCGGAGGTCATCATGCCCAAGATGGGCGACGCCATGACGGAGGGGAAGATCCTGTCGTGGCGTAAGCGACACGGGGAACGGGTGGAAAAAGGGGAGGTGCTGGCGGAGATCGAGACGGACAAGGTGAACGTGGAAATCGAGGCCGAGGCCTCGGGGACCCTGCACATCACCGTGCCCGCGGGCCAGACCGTGCCCGTGGGGCACGTGATCGCGTACATCGACGGACAGCCCGCCACCGCGGAGGAGCCGGCCCCGGCCGCGGCCGCGGAGGCGGCCTCCCCGGCCCCCGAGCCCACCCCACCGCCCGCTCCCGAACAACCGTCCCCCGTCCGGGTGAAGGCCTCTCCCCTGGCCCGGCGCATCGCCTCGGAGCACGGGGTGGACCTGTCCGCGGTGCAGGGCACGGGACCCGGCGGCCGCATCGTGGAGCGGGACGTGCTGGCGTACCTGGAGCGCCGCGAGAGGGTTCCCCCCGCTCCGGAAGCAGACTACGAGGACGTGCCCCTCAGCCGCATGCGCCAAGCCATCGCCCGCGTGGTCACCCAGAGCAAGCAGCAGGTGCCCCACTTCTACGTGACCGCGGAGGTGGACATGTCCCGGGCCCTGGAGCTCCGGGAGCAGCTCCAGGACGCGCTGGGAGAGGAAGGGAGGGTGACGGTCAACGACCTGGTGTTGAAGGCCACTGCCCTGGCCCTGCGACAGCACCCCGACCTCAACAGCCACGTGCTGGACGACCGTACCCTGCGGCGGTTCCGGCGGGTACACCTGGGCGTGATGGTGGCCACCCAGGACGGCCTCATCGCCCCCGTCCTGCGGGACGCAGACCGCCTGCCCCTGCTGCAGCTGGCCAAGGAGGCCAGGCGGCTGGTGGAGGGAGCCCACGCCAAGCGTCTGCGGCAGGAAGAGTACACGGGCGCCACCTTCTCCGTGAGCAACCTGGGCATGTACGACGTGGTGAACTTCGTGGCCATCATCTCCCCGCCGCAGGCGGGCATCCTGGCCGTGGGGAGGGCTCAGGAGAGGCCCGTGGTTCGGGCAGGACAGGTGGTGGTCCGGCCGGTCCTGCAGCTCACGGTGTCCGCGGACCACCGGGTGACGGACGGGGTGGGGGCCGCGCAGTTCCTGGTGGAGGTCAAGCGTCTTCTGGAGAACCCGGTGCGTCTGCTCCTGTAGGCCGGAGCTCCTCCAGGGCCCTGCGGTACACCTCGAAGTCCTGTGGGCTCCACAAGACCATGCGCACCACGTCGAAGGCCCCCGGGTGCTGGCGCAGAAACTCCAGGAGGGTCCGCAGAGCCACCCGTGCGGCGCGCTCCACGGGAAACCCGTAGGCGCCCGTACTGATGGAGGGGAAGGCCACGGACCGCAGCCCCTTTTCGCGCGCCAGGGCGAGGCTGGACTGGTACGCCGCGGCCAGCACTTCCTCTTCTCCCTCCGAGCCTCCCCGCCACACGGGGCCCACGGTGTGGATCACGTACTTGGCGGGGAGCTTTCCCCCCGTGGTGATCACCGCCTGGCCCGGCGGCAGCCTCCGGCCTGGCAGGGTCTGGACGATGCGCTTGCACTCCTCGAGGATGGCGGGACCGCCCGCCCGGTGGATGGCCCCGTCCACTCCCCCTCCTCCCATGAGGGAAGGGTTGGCGGCGTTCACCACCGCGTCCGTGGCCTGCTGGGTGATGTCGCCCCGTATCAGCTCCAGCAGGCCGCCCTCAGTCTGCAGGGCCACCCGGTCCACGGGACATCCCTCCTTCCGGTTCCATGGCGAGCCGCGCCACCCCCACCAAGCCCGCGTAGTCGCCTAGGGCCGCAGGCAGGATCCGCACCGCGCGCCAGGGGCGCTGGAAACTGGCCTGCCGGGCCGCCTCCATGAGGGGCGCGAACAGCCAGCGGCCTGCCCGCGCCACCCCTCCCCCGATGACCACCACCTCCGGGTTCAGGAGGTTCAGGACTCCTGCCACCGCGAGGCCGAGGTAGCGTCCGGCCCGCTGGAACGCCTCCTGCGCTAAGCGGTCTCCCCGCTCTGCGGCCTCCGCCACCTCCCGGGCGGACAGAGATTCCCTGCCCGCCAGCACGCTCGGCTGACCCTCCCGCAGGCGTTCGGAAACCCAGCGGGCGATGGCGGGGCCGGAGGCGATGCCCTCCAGGTGCCCCGGACGCCCGCACGAGCACACGGGGCCGTCGGGGTCCACCACCACGTGGCCGATCTCTCCCGCGGTCTCGCTCGCCCCGCGGTACAGCCGGCCGTCCAGCACCAGACCCCCTCCCACCCCGGTGCTCACCGTGACGTACACCAGGTGGCGGCTCCCCGCCCCCGCCCCCTTCCACCACTCTCCCAGGGCCGCGGCGTTGGCGTCGTTTTCCAGCACCACCGCCCGCCCCAACCGCTCTTCCAGCATGCGCCGGAGAGGCACGTCCTTCCAGCCCTGGAGGTTGGGCGGCTCGTACACCACCCCCTCCCGCGGGCTCAAGGGGCCCGGCACCGCCACGCCCACCCGCCCCGGCGGCAGAGGTCCCAGCTGCCGGACCAGGGCGGCGATAGCGTCCGCCACCGCCTCGGGCCCCGCCGGCGGAGTAGGAGCCCGCACCACCTCCCGCACCGTCCCCTCGCCGCTCACCACCCCGGCCCGGATCCAGCTCCCTCCCAGGTCCACCGCCACCGCGCCGTCCGGCACCCCTCACCTCCGACGGGCTGCGCTCCGCCGCTAGACCACCCCAAAAATCGCTACGCGATTTTTGGGGACCCCGGTCCCCTCGGCTGCAGGGGTTTTTCCGGGACACGCTCCTAGGCCCTCGCCCCGGACCCTGCCCCGGCAGGAACAAGCCCTCCTAGGTCAAAGATACGGTACGAGCCCACGGCGTAGCGGGGAGGTGAAGGGATGACGTACTTGATCGCCGCGGTGGTGGTGGGCCTGTGGCTGCTGCTGTCCGCGGTCAAGATCGTCCGCGAGTACCAGCGGCTCGTGGTGTTCCGGTTCGGCCGCTCCGTGGGCCAGCGGGGCCCGGGCATCGTGCTCCTCATCCCCGTCGTGGACCGGGCGGTGTGGGTGGACCTCCGGGAGGCTTTCCTGGAGATCCCCTCCCAGACCTGCATCACCAAGGACAACGCGCCCATCAACATCGACTTCCTCATCTACTGGAAGGTGGTGGAACCCGAGGCCTCCGTCATCCAGGTGGCCGACTTCGCGGGCGCGGCCCGGGGCATCGCCACCACCACCCTCCGGGCGGTCATCGGGGACATCGTCCTGGACGACGTCCTGGCCCGCCGGGAGCAGATCAACCAGGTCCTGCGGGCGAAGCTGGACGAGGTCACGGAGCGGTGGGGCGTGAAGGTCACCGCGGTGGAGATCCGGGAGATCCTGCCGCCGCGGGAGGTCCAGGAGGCCATGACGCGCCAGATGTCCGCGGAGCGCAACCGCCGGGCGGTGGTGACGGAAGCGGACGGAAAGCGAGAGGCCGCCATCAAGGTGGCGGAAGGGGAAAAACAGGCGGCCATCCTCAAGGCGGAGGGAGACCGTCAGGCCGCCATCCTGCGGGCGGAAGGGTTCGCCCTGGCCCTGGACAAGATCTTCAGCGTGGCCCGCAACGTGGACAGCAAGACCATGACCCTGCAGTACCTGGAGGCCTTGAAGGCCCTGGGGGAGAGCCCCGCCACCAAGTTCGTGTTCCCCATGGAGTTCACCCGCCTGCTGGCCCCCCTGGGCGACCTCGCCCAGAAGGCGGTGGAGGACAAGGGCCCGTAGCCCCCCGGGGAAAGGGGCGGACTTCCCCGGAACGCGGTGCGACCCTCGGGGTTCCGGAAGTCCCGCGGGCCGGTCAGACGATGGCCTCGTGGGTCTGCGCGTTGAACAGGTGCATCTTCCGCAGGTCCAGGGCCACCGTCACCTCGTCCCCCATCTTGGCCTGGCTGTGGGCGTCCACCCGGGCCACCAGGGAATGTCCCCCCGCGTCCAGGTACAGGATCACGTCCGAGCCCAGAGGCTCGTGGACCTCTACCTTGGCCCGCAGGGGGATGTAGGAGGGTGGCAGCTGCCCGTTCCGCAGGGCCACGTCTTCCATGTGCTCCGGCCGGATGCCGAAGATCACCCGGTGCCCCTCCCACGGCCGCACGTACTCGTGCAGGTCGGGCGGGATGGGCACCTGCCAGGTGCCCGCGTCGAACACCAGGGTCCCGTTGCGCTGGCGGATCTCCCCCGGCACGAAGTTCATGGAGGGGCTTCCGATGAAGCCCGCCACGAACAGGTTGGCAGGCTTCTCGTACAGGTTCATGGGGCTGTCCACCTGTTGGACCACGCCGTCCCGCATCACCACGATGCGGTCGCCCATGGTCATGGCCTCCACCTGGTCGTGGGTCACGTACACGGTGGTGGTCTGCAGCCGGGCGTGCAGCTTCTTCAGCTCCGCCCGGGTCTGCACCCGCAGGGCGGCGTCCAGGTTGCTCAGGGGCTCGTCCATGAGGAACACCTGGGGCTCCCGCACGATGGCCCGCCCCACCGCCACCCGCTGCCGCTGGCCTCCCGACAGCTGGCGGGGCTTCCGGTCTAGGAGGTTCTCGATGCCCAACATGGCCGCGGCCTCCCGCACCCGCCGGTCGATCTCCGCCTTGGGGTACTTCCGCAGGCGGAGGCCGAAGGCCATGTTCTCGTACACCGTCATGTGCGGGTACAAGGCGTAGTTCTGGAACACCATGGCGATGTCCCGGTCCTTGGGCGGGACGTCGTTCACCAGCCGGTCCCCGATGTAGACGTTGCCCTCGGTGACCTCCTCCAGGCCCGCGATGAGGCGCAGGCACGTGGTCTTGCCGCACCCCGAGGGCCCCACGAGAACCGTGAACTGCCGGTCCGGGATCTCCAAGGTCACCCGGTTCACCGCCACCACGTTCCCGAACCGCTTCGTCACGTTCTCCAGGTACACCCGGGCCATCCGGCTCCGCCTCCTCGCTCTTCCCCCTAGGCCTCCTCCAGGCGTCGCTTGAGTTCGTCGATGACCGCCACGGGGGTAGGGTCCACCTCGTTCAAATATGCAAGATACACGCTCACCAGATCCCCCAACAAGACGAGGGAGAGGACCCGGCTGAGGCGGCCCCGGCCCTCCGCCCACACCTCGTGGTAGCTGGCCGCCGCCCCAAAGGCCAGCTGGCGGGTGATCTCCACCCGCCGGGCCAGCCGCGGCGGGTCCTCCGGGTCTCTCAGGACCACCACCGCCAGCAGTCCCTCGGGCTGACCCGCCAGGGCCCACCCCACGGTCTCGTTGTGGTTCAGCTCGGGGAAGCAGTGCCAGGTGGCGAACACCTTGCTGTTCTCGTTGAACTGGGTCTTCCACCGCAGGGCCGCGGCCTGTGCCAGCCGCGAGGCCGCGTACACCACCGGGACCTTCCCCACCAAGGCCCGCGCCAGCTGTTTGGCAGGGTTTCCCGCGGTGGGTGTCTGCGGGCCCCACCTCGCGGCGAGCTCCCCCAGCACCCCCTCCGCCTCCCCCAACTCCGCCTCCAGCCCCTCCACCCACCCCCACCGGTGCACCGCTCCCAGCAAGGGCCCCACCAGGTAGCCCAGGGCGGCCCGCGGAGGAAGTCCGGGGGGAATCCGCACCCACGGGGTCCCGTCCCGCAGGGCCAGCTCTGCCAGCTTGCCGCCGGAGGTCACCGCCACGCACCGGGCACCCGCGGCCTGCGCGGCTTGGTATGCAGCCAAGGTCTCCTCGGTGTTCCCGGAGTAGGAACACGCGAAGGCCACGGTCCCCGGGCCCACCCAACGGGGGACGGTGTAGTCCTTGACCACCGCGACCGGGAAGGACGCGCGGTCGTACAGCAGGCCCCGCAGCAGGTCGCCCCCGATGCCAGACCCCCCCATCCCCAGCACCACCACGTTCCGTGGAGGTGAGCCGCCTGGGGGCTCCACACCCTCTCCCAGCCGCCACCCCTCGCGCAAAAACTCAGGGGTACGCAGGACCAGGGTCACCATGCCCTGGGGATCCAGGCCCTTGCAGCGCTCCAAGTCGTCCAACACGTAGCTCATGGCGTTAGGCTACCCCAGAAATCACCGCGCGATTCTTGCGGACCCCGGTCCCCCTCGCTCAAGGGTTCTTCCCTGGACCCCCTCGTGCTTTCTTTCGGGCACCTGCCCCAGGACCCCTCTCGCCCCGTGCCCCACCTGCCCGAGGCCGGTTAAACTGCCCTTGCATGAAGCGCAGCGTCCTGGCAGCTGTGACCCGGGCAGAGCACGGCCCTGCCGCCCTCTCGTTGCTTGTCCCCTTGGCCCGGGCGTGGGACGCGCAGCCGGTCCTCCTGTACGCCCTGGCCGTGCCCCCCCACCAACCCCTGAGTACCGCCGCCACCGCCGTACAGGAAGCCCGGGAGACGCTCCACCGGGCTGCCCAGGCCTGGGGGCAGACGGTCCGCACCCTAGTCCGGGCCGCCCATGACCCGTGGCAGGAGGTGGTGACCGCATGTGGGGAAGAGCGGGTGGAGCTTTTGGTGGTGCTGCGGCCTGGCTCCCTGGAGGAACCCCTCTTCGGGCTGTCGTGCGACCAGGTGCTGAGACAGGCGCCCTGTGACGTGCTGCTGGCTCCCCCTCTGGGACCCCACGGCTTTGAACGGGTCCTGGTCGGGGTGCGCGGGGGGCCCCACGCGGAGCTCGCCCTGCGGGTAGCTCAGGCCCTGGCAGGCCCCGTGGCTGGACAGGTGACCGCCCTGCACGTGTTCCGGGACGACATCTCCGAGCGGGACCGCTGGCGGGAGGAGCGGCCCTACCTGGTGGTGATGCAGCGCGCGGAGGGGTCGGTGCGGAAACGCATCGCCGCCGGCAGCGCCGCGGACGTCATCGCCCGGGAGGCACCCGGGTATACCGCGGTGGTGGTGGGGGCCACCGCGGACCCCGCGCGCCCCGCGGTCCAGCCCGCCCTGCGGGTCCTGGGCCCCCTCCTGGTGGTCCGCAGCGGGAAGTCGGTGGGCGCCTGGCTTGAGGAGCACGCCACCGCCCCGGCCCGCTGGTCTCGCCCGGAAGTGGAGAAGTGGTTCGCGGAGAACACCTTCCACGCCCGGGAGTTCGAGGACCTGGAACGGTTGGTGGAACTCAAACGGCACCGGGGCTGGACCATCAGCCTGGGGCTGCCCGCCCGGAACGAGGAGGAGACCGTGGGCGTGGTCATCCGGGTCCTGCGGGACCGCCTCATGCGGGACGTACCTCTCCTGGACGAGATGGTCCTCATCGACAGCGACTCCACGGACCGGACCCGGGAGATCGCCCAGGCGGAGGGCATCCCCGTGTACCGCCACCGGGACATCCTCCCCCACCTGGGATCCTACCCGGGCAAGGGGGAAGCCCTGTGGAAGAGCCTGTACGTCCTGCGGGGAGACGTGGTGGTGTGGGTGGACACCGACATCCGCAACATGCACCCGAAGTTCGTGTACGGCCTGGTGGGGCCTCTGCTCCGGGAAGAGCGCATCCTGTTCGTGAAGGGCTACTACCGCCGCCCGGTCCAAATCGGGGACCGGCTTTACGAGACCGGGGGAGGCCGGGTGACGGAGCTGGTGGCCCGTCCCCTCCTCAACCTGTTCTTCCCGGAGCTTTCCGGGCTCATCCAACCTCTGGCGGGCGAGTACGCGGGCCGCAGGGAGGCCCTGGAGCAGATCCCCTTCTTCACCGGGTACGGGGTGGAGACGGGCATGCTCATCGACCTGCTGCACCGCTTCGGCCTCTCCGCCATCGGCCAGGTGGACCTGGAACAGCGCATCCACCGGAACCAGTCCCTGCAGAGCCTGTCCCTCATGGCCTTCCAGATCGTCCAGGTGGTGGCCCGGCGTCTGGAGGACCGGCTGGGGACTCCCCTCCTGGACCCCGCGGCCCGCAGCATGAAGCTCATCCGCCACGAGGAAGGGCAGCTGTCCCTGGAGGAACGGGAGGTGGTGGAGGTGGAACGGCCTCCCATGGTCACCGTCCCGGAGTACCGGGCCCGCCGTGCCGCGGCCTCCGCAGGACTGCCTCATGGGTGAAGGACGGCTGGACCCCCTGGCGGTGGTGGGGTCGCGTCTGGACCTCACCACGGTGCCCTTCACGGACCGTGGCAGCCGCCTTCTGGTGTTCCGGGAGCCGGACCGTTTCTGCCTGTCCGTGCGGGTGTGCGAGCGGTGGCCGAAGCTCGAGTACACGGAGGGTACGTACCGGGTCCGCCCCCCTCTCGTGAAGGAGCTGGAACTGCTGGACGGGGACGGGCAACCTCTCCGGTGGGACCTGGAATGCTACCCCCACAAGCTGGTCTTCCACACCCCCGCGGGCCGGTTCGAGCTGTGTTTCGCCACCCCTGAGCTGATGGCCTTCCGGCCGCCCCTGGGCCGGTGGGGCGTGCGGTTCGTGGTGCGGGCGGAGACCCTGAGCCCTGACCGGCGGGGCGGCAGGGCCAAGGGAGTCCGCAACGTGGCCTACACCACCAACGCCCCCCTCCTGCGGAACGAGGCGGTGGCCACGGACAGCGGGCAGTGGCGGGTGGTGGTGGTGGCGGACTCCCACCCCCAGGCCCTGTTCACCCTCAACATCACCCCCCGGCTGGGCTTCGACCGCCGCATCCAGCCCCTGGGGCTGTTCGAGGCCGCGGAGCAGCGGTGGCGAGAGTGGTTCCACAGGGTCCCCTCCGCCCCCGCGGAGCTGCGGCCCGCCTACCTGTACGCCTGGTACCTCATGCGGGCGGGGCTCATCAGCAGCCGCTACTACGTGACGCGGGAAGCCATGGTCCCCTCGAAGGTCCACTACGTGGGGCTGTGGCAGTGGGACGCGTTCTTCCACGCCCTGGCGTACCGCCACCTGGACCCCCAGCTGGCCCACGACCAGTTCCGCGTGCTGTTCGACCACCAGCGGCCGGACGGGATGGTCCCCGACTGCGTGTTCGACGAAGGGGTGGTGGAGCGGATGGGGTACCCCGTGGACGCTTCCGTGACCAAGCCGCCCGTGGCGGGTTGGTGTCTGTGGCGCGTGTACGAGGCCACCCGGGACGTGGACTTCCTGGACGAGATGTACGAGCCCCTGACGCGCTGGCAACGCTGGTGGCTGGAGCGGTGTGACCGGGACGCGGACGGCGTGTGTCAGTACGACCACCCCTACTCCTCCGGCCTGGACAACAGCCCTCTGTGGGACCACGGCATGCCCGTGGAGTCTCCGGACCTCAACACCTACCTGTGCCTGCAGGCGGAGGCCCTAGGCCGTATCGCGGAGGTCCTGGGCCGGCCCGAGGAAGCCCGCGGGTGGTACTCCCAGGCGGACCAGCTGGCGCAGGCGCTCCTCGACCATCTGTACGACCCCCGTTCCGGGGTGTTCTGGGCGCAGCGCATGACGGACACAGGACACGAGCGGGTCCCCGTGCTGGCCGTGGTGAGCCTGCTCCCCCTGCTCACGGGTCGGCTCCCGGCTCCCGTGCAGAGGGCCCTGGTGGACCGGTTGGAGGACCCGGAGACCTTCTGGGCCCCGTACCCGGTGCCCACGGTGGCCCGGTGCGACCCTCGCTACGATCCGGACCACATGTGGCGGGGCCCCGTGTGGGTGAACGTCAACTACCTGCTGGTGGACGGGCTGCTGCGGTGCGGGGAGGGAGGGCGGGCCCGGGAGCTGTGCGACCGGACCCTGGCCCTGGTGGCCGCCCACCCCGACATCCGGGAGTACTACAACCCGGAGACCGGCCAGCCGGGGAAGAAGGCGGCCCCCGCCTTCGGCTGGTCCGCGGCCCTGTTCATCGACCTGGCGGTACGCCGCGCGCGGGGGGAGATCTGATGGAGCTGCTGCGGGAACTCGTGCGGGACCTCACGAGCCCGGCCAGCCTGGCCGCGGCCCTGCGAACGGCTCTGAGCGTGGCGGCCATCGTGGTGGCCGCCGCGGCCACGGTGTCTGTGACCCGAGCCGCCCTGGACCGGGCCCTGCGGCCCGTACCGGGGGTATGGGACTACGAAGCTCGCCTGGCCCGGGCCCGGACCCTGGCGTCCCTGGCCCACAGCGCGGTGCGGTACACGGTGTACTTCGTGGCCCTGGTGATGATCCTGCGCCAGGTCCACGTGGACGCCACCGCGCTCCTGGCCAGCGCGGGAATCGCGGGTGTGGCCCTGGGCTTCGGGGCTCAGACTCTGGTCCGGGACAGCCTGGCCGGGTTCTTCCTGCTCCTGGATGGAGGGCTTCAGGTGGGAGACGTGGTGTCCGTGGGAGGGGAGGTGGGACAGGTGGAGCAGATTACCCTCCGCCACACCCAGATCCGCCGGTACACGGGAGAGCTGGTGACCATCCCCAACGGGGAGATCACCCGCTTCGCCAACCTGAGCCGCGGCTACCTGCGGGCCGTGGTCTCCGTGACGGTGCCCCTCGCGGACGTGGCCGCGGCGGCCCAGGTGCTGGAGGAGGTGGGGCAGGGCTGGGCTGCAGAACACCCCGACTGGACGGCTGGCGCGGTGGAGGTGGACCCCCTGGTGGAGGTGTCCCCTACCGGGGCCAGCCTGCGGCTTGCTGTCCCCGTGCGGCCTCCCGTTCGGGTACCGGCGGAGCGCGAGCTCCGTCGTCGGGTCCTGGAAGCCCTGCAGGCGGCGGGCTGCGCGGTGTACGGGTTGTCCGGAAGCCCGTGGCCCGTATGATGGTGCAGAGGCGGGGTGGCGCATGTCCACGGGCTGGGACCGGCCGTCTCCGGGCGGGCGAAGGCGCACCTTGGGGTTGGTGCTGGCGGGTGGCCGGGGGGAGCGGCTGCACCCCCTGACCCGGGACCGCAGCAAGCCCGCGGTGCCCTTCGGCGGCAAGTACCGCATCGTGGACTTCGTCCTGAGCAACCTCGTCAACTCCAACGTGTTCTCCCTGTACATCCTGGTCCAGTACAAGTCCCAGTCCCTCATCGACCACCTCCGCCACGCCTGGCGGGCCAGCGGTCTGCACGAGGACCACTTCGTGTTGGTGGTCCCGCCCCAGATGCGGTGGGGAGACTCCTGGTACCGCGGCACCGCGGACGCGGTGTACCAGAACCTCAACCTCATCCGGGACTTCGGCCCTGCCCTGGTGGCGGTGTTCGGCGCCGACCACATCTACCGCATGGACGTGTCCCAGATGGTGGACTTCCACCTGGAGCGGGAGGCGGAGGCCACGGTGGCGGCCCTGCCCGTGCCCGTGGAGGAGGCGACCCGCATGGGCGTCCTGGAAACAGACCCGGACGGCCGTGTGCGCGCCTTCCACGAAAAGCCACGTCAGCCGCGTCCCCTCCCCGGCCGGCCCGGCTTCGCCCTGGCCTCCATGGGCAACTACCTGTTCGACGCACGGCTGCTGGTGGAAGCCCTGGTGGAGGACGCCGCCAAAGACACGGAGCACGACTTCGGCCGCAGCATCCTCCCCGCCCTGGTCTCCCGCCACCGGGTGTACGCGTACGACTTCCAGACCAACCGGATTCCCGGGACCAAACCGTACGAGGAGCCGGGGTACTGGCGGGACGTGGGGACCCTGGAGGCGTACTGGCGGGCCCACATGGACCTCCTCGGCCCCCAGCCCCGCTTCGACCTGTCCAACCACCTGTGGCCCATCAAGGGGGCTCCGTACCCCGGGCCTTCCGCCCGCATCGTGTTCGGAGAGGTCCGGGACTCCCTGGTGGGGGAGGGGTGCGTGATCCACGGCGGCAGGGTAGTGCGGTCCGTGCTGGGGCGGCAGGTACGGGTGGAGGAGGACGTGGAAGTGGAGGAGTCCGTGGTCATGGACTACTGCGTCCTCCGGCCCGGCGTGCGCCTGCGGCGGGTCATCGTGGACCGCTTCAACACCCTGGAACCGGGGACGACCATCGGCTTCGACCCCGAGGAGGACGCCCGCCGATACCACGTGGACCCCTCTGGGCTGGTGGTGCTCGGCCGAGGCGCCACCCGCGCCCTGTGACTGTATTGACAATTTTCGATTCGGCGCTAGCCTGGGGACATGCGGCGCGCTCCCGTCGTGCCCGACTCTCAAACCCACCAGCCGGCCCTCGGGCGTCCGGGCATGGGCGAGGACGCGGTGGGCCACGCGGCCGCGGTGCACGCGGCCCTGGGCGAACCGGCGCGGCTGGTTCTCGTACGCCTGCTGGCCCGGCACGGCAGCCTGTGCGTGTGTGAGCTGCAGGCGGCCCTCCCTCTGGCACAGCCCACGGTCTCCCACCATTTGAAAATCCTTCGCGAGGCAGGGCTGGTGGAGGCCGAGCGGCGCGGGACGTGGGTGTACTACCGGCTCCGCCGGGAACCCCTCAAGCGCCTCCTTTCGCACTTGCTGACCCTGCTGTAGCGCACCGCAGGAGGGGGTGGGAACGTGGAAGTCCGCCGACCACTTCCACGGAGCCTGCCTCCCGCGGGCATGATCCGCTCGCTGGAAACATCGATGATTTTCGATCCTCCGCAACGCCGGAGCAGGGAGGGTGAACGATGAGCACGCCAGAGCAGATCAAGCGGGCGGTCCGGGACCACTACGCGCGGGCGGCTTTGGGGCCGGCCTGCGGCTGTGGGACTTCTCCGCGGGAGGACCTGCCGGGCGCCCTGGGACCCGCGCTCGGGTGCGGCAGCCCTCTGTCCTCCGCGGACCTCCGCCCCGGGGAGGTGGTGGTGGACCTCGGCAGCGGTGCGGGCTTCGACGCCCTGCGGGCCGCACGACGGGTGGGACCGCACGGACAGGTGCTGGGGGTGGACATGACCCCCGAGATGGTGGCGCTGGCGCGGTCGAACGCGGCTACCGTGGGAGTGCCGAACGTCCACTTCTTCGTCGGCGAGCTCGAGTCGCTGCCCCTGGCCGACGGGTCCGCGGACGTGGTGGTGAGCAACTGCGTCATCAACCTAGTGCCGGACAAGCGGCGGGCCTTCCAGGAGGCCTACCGGATTCTCCGGCCGGGAGGCCGCCTCGTGGTCTCGGACGTGGTCGCCGCCGGACCGCTGCCCCCCGAGGTGCGCGGGGATCTTGCGGCGTGGAGCGCGTGCGTGGCCGGCGCCCTGTCGCTGCAGGACTACCTGGAGGCGCTGCGAGCGGCCGGTTTCGAGGCGGTGGAGGTGATGGCCTCGGAGGACTGCTGCTGCGGCGCGGCCGCCCTGGTCCGGTCCGTGACGGTGCGGGCCCGCAGACCGGCCTCACCGAGCTTGTTACAATCGCCTTGATGCAACCCCTGGTGGGCGTGATCATGGGCTCCCGGTCCGACTGGGAGACCTTGCGCCACGCCGCGGAGATCCTGGACGAGCTCGGGGTGCCGTACGAGGTGCGGGTGGTTTCCGCCCACCGCACCCCGGACCTGCTGTACGAGTACGCCCAGTCCGCGGAGGCGCGTGGGCTGGAGGTGATCATCGCGGGTGCGGGAGGTGCCGCACACCTTCCCGGCATGACCGCGGCCAAAACCGTGCTGCCCGTCCTGGGCGTGCCGGTGGAGTCCCACGCCCTTCGCGGCCTGGACTCCCTGCTGTCCATCGTCCAGATGCCCGCGGGGGTCCCCGTGGGGACCCTGGCCATCGGCCGCGCAGGTGCCGTGAACGCCGCCCTCCTGGCCGCGGCCATCCTGGGGAACAAGTACCCCCACATCCGGGAGAGCCTCCGCCGCTACCGTACCGCGCAGACCCAAGCGGTGCTCCAGCACCCGGACCCGCGGGAGGACGCATGAGGGTGGGCGTGCTGGGCGGCGGGCAGCTGGGGCGGATGTTGGGGCTGGCGGGCATCCCTTTGGGGATGACCTTCACCTTCTTGGACCCCTCCGAGGAAGCCTGCGCGGCCGCGGTGGGCCGGCACCTGCGCGCGGACTACACAGACCCCGACGCCCTCGCGGAGCTGGTCCGTACCTGCCAGCGGGTCACCTACGAGTTCGAGAACGTGCCCCTGCAGGCCGCGGCCACCCTCGCCCGGGAGGTCCCCGTCTACCCGCCTCCCCAGGCGCTGGAGGTGGCCCAGGACCGCCTCCTGGAGAAGCGGTTCTTCCGTTCCCTGGGAATCCCCACGGCCCGGTTCCGGGCCGTGGACTCCCCGGACGACCTGCACGCGGCCACCCGGGAGGTGGGGTTGCCCGCGGTCCTGAAGACCCGCCGCATGGGATACGACGGCAAGGGCCAGCGGGTGGTGCACAGTGAGGAGGAGCTGGAGCGGGCGCAGGCAGACCTGGGAGGCCACGGCCTGCTGTTGGAAGAGCTCGTGGACTTCCACAGGGAGCTGTCCGTCCTCGCCGCCCGGGACTGCTCGGGAGAGGTGGTCTGCTATCCCCTGGTGGAGAACCACCACGAGGGGGGAATCCTCCGCCTGTCCCTGGCGCCTGCTCCCGGTCTGGACGGCGGGCTGGTACGGGCCGCGGAGGAGTACGCGCGCCGGGCTTTGCAGACCCTGGACTACGTGGGCGTGCTGTGTATCGAGCTGTTCGAAACAGACCGGGGTCTGTTGGCCAACGAGATGGCCCCGCGGGTTCACAACTCCGGTCACTGGACCGTGGAGGGCGCGGTCACCAGCCAGTTCGCCAACCACGTTCGGGCGGTCGCCGGCCTGCCCTTGGGCTCTCCCGAACCGCGGGGGTGGTGCGCCATGGTCAACCTCATCGGGGAACGGCCCGAGGCGGCAGCGGTGCTCAGGGTTCCCGGGGCATCCTTCCACTGGTACGGAAAAGCGGTCCGTCCGGGCCGCAAGGTGGGGCACGTGACGGTGTGCGCCGACTGCCCCGACAAGCTCGCCGACCGCCTGGAGCAGCTCCGGAGGTGCGGGGTGCACGTGCCGGGCCGCGGGGCGCCGGCTGCAGCCCGGAAGTGAGGCACGCCAGCGGTGCGGTTGAGCCGGCGCCGCTTCCAGGAACTGGTGGAGCAGGCCCTGGCGGAGGTGCCCGAACCCTTCCGCCGAGCCCTGGACAACGTCCACGTGGTGGTGGAAGACTGGCCCACCCCCGAGCAGCTGGCCTCCGTGGGGCTCCCGGAAGACGGGGTGCTGTTCGGCCTGTACGAGGGCACGCCCCTCCTGGAGCGTGGCCTCGAGCCGCCCCTCCTGCCGGACCGCATCACCCTCTTCCAGGGCCCCCTGGAGGAGGCGTGCGACACCGAGGAGGCCCTGCAGGAGGAGATCCGCAAGACGGTCCTGCACGAGCTGGGCCACTACTTCGGCCTCGACGAAGACCGTCTCGCGGAGCTGGGCTACGGCTGAAGCACGCTCGACGTCACCCCGCGGGCACCGGTTCCCGGCGCTCCACGACCAGGTTCCCGCCGCGGACCGTCACCACCGCCACGTCGCCCTCGCGCAGCTCGCCCCGCAGCACCATCCGGCTCAAGGCGTTCTCCACCAGGCGCTGGATGAGCCGGCGGAGGGGACGCGCCCCGTAGTCCGGGCTGTACCCTTCCTGGGCCAGCCACGCCCGCGCCTCCGGGGTGACCTCCACCCGGACCTTCAGGTCCTGCAGGCGACGCTCCAGCTGGGCCACCTGCAGGTCCACGATCCGCTCCAGCTGCGCCTTGGACAGGGGGCGGAACACGATGATCTCGTCCAGCCGGTTGAGGAACTCCGGCCGGAAGGTGCGCCGGAGCTCGTCCAGCACGTACACCTTCGCCAGCTCGAAGGCCGCCGGGTCGTCCGGGTCCAGGTGCTGGAGGTGGTGGCTGCCCACGTTGCTGGTGAGGATGAGGACCGTGTTCTTGAAGTCCACGGTGCGGCCTTGGGCGTCTGTGAGCCGCCCGTCTTCCATGACCTGCAGCAACACGTTGAGCACGTCCGGGTGCGCCTTCTCCACCTCGTCGAACAACACCACCCGGTACGGGCGACGCCGCACGGCCTCCGTGAGCTGGCCGCCCTCCTCGTAGCCCACGTACCCCGGCGGTGCCCCGACCAACCGGGAGACCGTGTGCTTCTCCTGGTACTCGGACATGTCCAGGCGCACCATGGCCTCCTCGGAGTCAAAGAGGACCTCCGCGAGAGCCCGCGCCAGCTCCGTCTTGCCCACCCCCGTGGGGCCGAGGAACAGGAAGGCGCCGATGGGCCGCTTGGGGTCCTTGAGGCCCGCCCGGGCCCGCCGGATGGCGTCCGCCACCGCCTGCACCGCCTCGTCCTGCCCCACCACCCGCTGGTGGAGCCGGTCCTCCAGCTGCAGCAACTTCTGCATCTCCCCCTCCAGCAGCTTGGTCACGGGGATGCCGGTCCACTTGCTCACCACTTCCGCGATGTCCTCCGCGTCCACCTCCTCCTTCAACAGGCGCTGCGGCCCCAGGGCCCGGAGCTCCGCCTCTGCCCGGGCCAGCTCCTTCTGCAGCTCCGGCAGGGTCCCGTACCGGAGGCGCGCGGCCCGCTCCAGGTCCGCCACCCGTTCCGCCTGCTCCAGCTCTACCTTGGCGCGGTCCATCTGTTCCTTGATGGCGCGGATCCGCTGCACGATCTGCTTCTCCCGCTCCCAGCGCTGGCGGAGGGATTCGCTGTCCCGGCGCAGGCGCGCCAGCTCCTGCTCGAGTTTCTCCAGCCGCTCCTGCGCCGCGGGATCCGTCTCCCGCCGCAGGGCCTCCCGCTCGATCTCCAGCTGCATGATCCGCCGGTCGATCTCGTCCAGCTCCGCGGGCTTGCTGTCGATCTCCATGCGCAGCTTCGCCGCCGCCTCGTCGATGAGGTCGATGGCCTTGTCGGGCAGGAACCGGTCGCTGATGTACCGGTGGGAGAGGGTGGCCGCGGCGATCACCGCCCCGTCCGTGATCCGGACCCCGTGGTGGACCTCGTACTTTTCCTTCAGGCCGCGGAGGATGGAGATGGTGTCCTCCACCGACGGCTCCCCTACGTACACGGGCTGGAAGCGCCGCTCCAGGGCGGGGTCCTTCTCGATGTGCTTTCGGTACTCGTCCAGGGTGGTGGCGCCGATGCAGTGCAGCTCCCCCCGGGCCAGCATGGGCTTGAGGATGTTGGCGGCGTCCATGGCGGCGCCCTCCGCGGCGCCCGCACCCACCACGGTGTGAATCTCGTCGATGAACAAGATGATCTCGCCGTGGCTGTCCGCGATCTCCTTCAGCACCGCCTTCAGCCTCTCCTCGAACTCTCCCCGGTACTTGGTGCCCGCCACCAAAGCTCCCATGTCCAGCTGGAAGAGGCGCTTGTGCTTCAGCTGCTCGGGCACGTCGCCCCGCACGATGCGCTGGGCGAGGCCTTCCACAATGGCCGTCTTCCCGACCCCCGGCTCCCCGATGAGCACCGGGTTGTTCTTGGTCCGCCGGCTCAGGACGTGGATCACCCGCCGGATCTCCTCGTCCCGGCCGATGACGGGGTCCAGCTTCCCGGCCCGCGCCAGCTCCGTGAGGTCGCGGCCGTACCGCTCCAGCACCTGGTACTTCGCCTCCGGCCGCGGGTCCGTGACCCGCGCCCGGCCCCGGACTTCCGACAGGGCCCGCAGCACCGCCTCCCGCGTGACCCCGTTCTGCTGGAGGACCCGGCCGGCCCCCGTCTGGGCAGCGTCCGCCATGGCCAGGAGGAAGTGCTCCGTGCTGGTGTACTCGTCGCCCATGCGCTGGGCTTCCTGCTCCGCCGCCTCCCACACCCGCCGGAGGCCGGGCGCCAGATACAGCTCCGCGCTCCCGTGCACCTGGGGCAGGACCGCCAGGGCGTGCTCCAGGTGCTGGCGGATCCGGGGCACGGAAGCCCCCGCCCGCTGCAACACCTGCGGCACCACGCCCTCGGGCTGTTCCAGCAGGGCTTCCAGCAGGTGCTCCGTGTCCACCTGAGGGTGGTGCCGCTCCCGGGCCAGTTCCTGCGCCCGGGCCAGGGCCTCCTGCGACTTCTCCGTCAGCTTGTCCCAACGCATCCTGTTCTCGCCTCCGTCACTTTTTCCCGCGGCCCGGCGCGGCTCACTTCAGCCCCATGGCCGCCCTGGGATTCTCCCGCCTCAGCCGGCTCCATTGCTCCACCAGCCGGCGCTCCTCCGGACTCAGGCCTCGAGGCAGGACCACCCGGAGCCGCACCAGCAGGTCGCCCCGCCCGCCGCCCCGCAGCCTGGGCATCCCCAGGCCCCGCAGCCGCAGCACCTGCCCGTGCTGCGTCTCGGGCGGTACCCGGACCTTCACCTTCCCTTCCAAGGTGGGGACCTCGATCTCCGCACCCAGGAGGGCCTCGGTGAGGGAGACGGGGACCTCACACACCAGGTCGTCGCCCTCCCGGGTGAACACGGGGTGCGGCTGGACCCGCACCTCCACGTACAGGTCGCCGTCCGCGGCACCCCGCACGCGGACCTTCTGCCCCGTGCGGATCCCCGGCGGGATCCGCACCGTCACCCTCCGGGGGAACCCGTTCCGCACCACCACCTCCCGCTCCGTACCGCGGAAGGCCTCCTCCAGGCTGATCTCCGCGGTGGCGGTGCGGGGCTGGGACGTCCACACCCCGCCCTCCGCGAAGGGGCCGGCCCCCAGGTCCGCGAAGAACCTCCGGAAGAACTCCGAGAAGCCGCCGAAGAGGTCCTGGGGCTCTCCGAACAGCACCGTCCACTCTCCCTGCTGCGGGCCCGCCCCGGGCCGGGTGAACACCTGCTCCCACGGGATGCCCCGCTCGCGGAGATCCAGCATCTGGTCGTAGCGGGCCCGCTTTTCGGGGTCGCTCAGGACCTGGTAGGCCTCGTTGATCTCCTTGAACTTCTCCGCAGCCTGCGGGTCCTTGTTGACGTCGGGGTGGTACTGGCGCGCGAGCCGGCGGAAGGCTTCCCCGATGGCCTTGCTGTCGGCCTTCCGGTCCACGCCCAAGATCCGGTAGTAGTCCTTGAACTCCATGGCGCCCTCACCGGCGCGCCCGCCTCCTCACTGTGCCACCCGGACCCGCGCAGGCCGGAGGACCCGGCCGTCCAGCACGTAGCCGGGCTGAACCACCTGCAGCACGGTCCCGGGCTCCGCCCCTGCCTCCTCCGCGGACGCCACCTCCACCGCCTCGTGGCGGGAGGGGTCGAAGGGCTCGCCCGCGGCCTCCATGCGCTCCACCCCGAGGGCCCGGAGCTGCTCCAGGAGGGACCGGTGGGTCATGCGCAGCCCCTCCAGGATTCCCGCCACCGCCTCGTGCCCCGCTTCCCGCTCCGCGTACGCGATGGCCCGCTCCAGGTCGTCCACCGCCCCCAGCAGCACCAGGAGCATCTGCCGTCGGGTGCGGTCCACCGCGTCCCGCTGCATGCGAGCCGCGGCCTTCTTGTAGTTCTCCAGATCTGCGGCGGCGTGGAGGAACTGTTGCCAGTTGCGCTCCGCCTCCTGGCGGTAGCGCTCCACCTCCTCCCGCAACGCCGCGACCTCCTCCGGGCTGACCGCGGGGGGTGCTTCCCGGACGGGGGCTTCCCCCGAGGGCGGTTTGTGTCCTCCCCCTTCCCCCGGGGCCTCCACGACGGCCTCCGCTTCTCCCCCTTCCCGTTCCAGGGCCTCCTCCCACATGTCCTCGCACCCTCCAGGTCAGTCGCTGGGTTTGTAGTCCGCGTCGATGACCTCCCCGTCCCCTTTGGTCTGCCCACCCGTGCTGGCTCCCGTGGCCGCGCCACGGTACAGCAGTTCGCTCAGCCGGTACGTCAGCCGCTGTACCTCGTCGGACAGCTGGCGGACCCGCGCCACGTCCCGAGCCTGCACCGCCTGGCGGAGCTCCGCCACCTTCTGTTCCAGCTCTCGCCGCTCCGCCTCGGAGACCGCCTTGGCCTGGTCCCGGAGCAGCCGCTCCGTCTGGTAGGCGAGGCTGTCCCCGCGGTTGAGGATCTCCGCTTCCTCGCGCTTGCGGCGGTCTTCCTCCGCGTGTGCCTCCGCCTCCCGGATCATGCGCTCCACCTCCTCCCGGGTCAGGGTGGAGGTGCCGGTGATCTTGATGGACTGCTCCCGTCCCGTGGCCAGGTCCTTGGCGGACACCGCCAGGATCCCGTTGGCGTCGATGTCGAAGGTCACCTCGATCTTGGGGACGCCCCGCGGCGCGGGCGGGATCCCGTCCAGGATGAACCGGCCCAGGGTGCGGTTGTCCCGGGCCATGGGGCGCTCGCCCTGCAGGACGTGGATTTCCACCTGCGTCTGGCCGTCCTCCGCGGTGGTGAAGGTCTCGCTCTTCCGGGTGGGGATGGTGGTGTTCCGGGGGATGAGTACGGTCATGACCCCCCCCAGGGTCTCGATGCCCAAAGACAACGGGGTCACGTCCAGGAGCACCACGTCCCGCACCTCACCCGCCAGGACCCCTGCCTGGATGGCGGCGCCGATGGCCACCACCTCGTCGGGGTGGACCTCCTTGTTGGGCTCCTTCCCCGTGAGGCGGCGGACCAGCTCCTGGATCATGGGCATGCGGGTGCTGCCGCCCACCAGGATCACCTCGTGCAGGTCCCGCTCGGTGAGCTTGGCGTCCTGGAGGGCCTGCCGGAAGGGCCCGATGCACCGCTCCACCAGGTCCGCGGTGAGCTCCTCGAACTTCGCCCGGGTGAGGACCATGTCCAGGTGCTTGGGGCCGGTGGCGTCCGCGGTGATGAAGGGCAGGTTGATGGTGGTCTGCACCATGGAGCTGAGCTCGATCTTGGCGCGCTCCGCGGCCTCCCGGAGCCGCTGCAGGGCCTGGCGGTCCTGCCGCAGGTCGATCCCGTGCTGCTTGCGGAACTCGTCCGCGAGCCAGTTCACGATTCGCTCGTCCCAGTCGTCGCCGCCCAGGTGGGTGTCCCCCGCGGTGGCGCGCACCTGGAACACTCCTTCCCCGATCTCCAGCACGGAGACGTCGAAGGTCCCGCCGCCCAGGTCCCACACCAGGACCGTCTCCGAGCCCTTCTTGTCCAGGCCGTAGGCCAGGCACGCGGCGGTGGGTTCGTTGATGATCCGCAGGACCTTGAGCCCCGCGATCTCCCCCGCGTTCTTGGTGGCCGTCCGCTGGGCGTCGTTGAAGTAGGCGGGCACCGTGATGACCGCGGCGTCCACCTTCTCCCCCAGGTATGCCTCCGCGTCCTCCTTCAGCTTCTGGAGGATCATGGCGGAGATCTCCTCCGGGGTGAAGGTGCGGCCCGCGGCGGGGATCTCCACCACCGCCATCCCGTGCTGCCCCTCCACCACCTTGTAGGGCACCATCTTGCGCTCCGTCTCCACCTCGTGGAAGCGGCGCCCCATGAAGCGCTTGATGGAGTAGATGGTGTTCTCGGGGTTCAGGATGGCCTGCCGCTTGGCCATCTGGCCCACGAGGCGCTCCCCGGTCTTGGTGAAGGCCACCACGGACGGGGTGAGCCGGCTGCCCTCCCGGTTGGGGATCACCACCGGCTCCCCGCCCACCATGGCCGCGATGACCGAGTTGGTGGTACCCAGATCGATGCCGACGACCCTGCCCATCTTCGCCCCCTCCGTCCGGGGCGGCCCCAGCCGGGGCCGCCCCGCGTGTTGGTCAGCTCACCTCTACCTTCACCTGCTTGGGCTTGGCCCGCTCGCTCTTGGGCACGCGCAGCTCCAAGACCCCGTTGCGGTAGGTCGCCTTGGCCTGGTCCGCCTTCACCTCCGCGGGCAACGCCAGGCTCCGGCAGAACTGCCCGTAGCGCAGCTCCCGACGCAGGTAGTTGCGGCCGCGCTCCTCCTGTTCCTCCTTCGCCTCCGCCTCGATGGTCACGGTGTTGTCCTGCACCGTGACGTTCACGTTCTTGGGGTCCACCCCCGGCAGCTCCGCGCGGACCACCACCTCCTGGTCCGTCTCGTACACCTCCACCGCGGGCTCCCACACCACGGGCTCCCGCGCCTCCCGCCGCCGGACCGGCCGCCGGCCCGTGAGCTCGTCGAAGAGCCGGTCCAGGGACCGCTGCATCTCCCGCAGCTCCTCGAAGGGGTCCCACCGCAGGATGCTCATCGCCGCTCCCTCCTTTCCGTTTGGGTGTCGCACAGCTCGAGCAACCACCGGGCCACCTCCTCGTGCCGCTCCTGGATCTCCAGGAACAGCCGCACCCCGGCCAGGTTCAGCCCCACCTCCTGCGTCAGGTACTGGATCAGCCGCACCCGCTGCACGTCCCGCTCGCTGAACAGGCGGATGTGCTTCCGCCGGGCGGGGCGGATGAGCCCCTTGGCTTCGTAGATCCGCAGGGTCCGGGGGTGCACCCCCGCGAGCTCCGCGGCCACGCTGATCACGTACACCGGCACCTCGTCCCGCCGGTACGTCCGCTCCGCCACGGCCAGACCTCGCCGCGCCGTTCTGGTTTCAGGCTACAGGCTTGACATCACCATTGTCAAGGGTTTTGACACTCGTCCTGCACGGGCCCTCTCGCAGGCCACCGGACCTGGCCGGGCTCGTACGGGAAAGGGGGGGTCCACTCCCGGGGCGCCGGGGGGTACTCCTCTTCCCGGAGGTCCGGCCGCTCCGCAGCCTGGCCCGCGTGAACCCGCAGGAACACCCCTCCGGGGGACACCCGGTCCACGTCCTCCAGGGGGATCACCACCCGGCGCTCCCACAGGGGTCCCGCGGCAAAGGGCGGGGCTCCGGGGTCCGGGAAGTCTCCCGCCACCACCACGGCCTGCACCCGGCGGCTGTCGGGATCCACCACCACGGCCTGCACCCGTCCCACCTCCTGGTCGGTGGCGTACACGGGCTGGCCCACCTCCGGCTGGACCACGTGACGCCACCAGGCCGGGATGTTCAAGCCCGTCATGAGGTTGGCGATGCCACGGACTCCCGGCACCCGGGCGATGGCCCGCTCCAAGGCCCTGGCCGCCTCCAGGGACGGGACGGTGCCCGTGATCTCCACCACTCCGTCCCGCACCCGCAAAGAGTAGCCGACCAAGCCACGGGTCGCCGCGTCCGCCTGCACCGAGGCCACCACCTGCTGCAGCAGTTCGTGGTCCACCACCAGCTCGTTTTGCACCTCCAACACGCCTGGCACCGACCGTGCCACCTCCTCCGCCCGCGCCGCCAGAGCGCGGTTGTGGACGTGGCCCCGTAGCCGCACCACCCCGTCCGTCACCTGGGGGCGGACCGGCAAGGCCAGGACCCGCAACAGCTCCTCCCGCTGCAGCGCTTCCTCCACGTCCCGCTCCAGCTCGTCGTCCGGCCGGTACACGGGCAGCCGGGCCACCGCGTCGCGGGATGCCTCCAGCACCACCACCCCGTCCTCGATGGTCCCCACCCAGTCCGCGGGCACCGCCACGTCCCTGGAGAACAGCAGCCCCTGGCGGACCACCAAGTGCTTCACCCGTCCGGTGACGGCGTCCACCAAGACCTGGTCCACCCGGCCGATGGGTCCGTCGCTGGCCAGGACCCGTTGGCCGCGCCGGATGGTGACGAAGGGCTCCTCCGGTCGCGCGGGCGCTTCCCCGTGCAGCTGCCGCTGCAGCCCTTCCATCCGTCGGAGGGAAGCCGGCAAGGCCAGCCAGGCGCCTCCCTGCCGTAGCCCGCGCCAGCCGGGCCACGACAGGGCCGCGGGCGCGTGGGCTTCCGCCTGCCACGCGGGCAACTCCTCCAGCTCCGCGGAGGAACCCCGTACCCGAACGGCGTCCTCGGTGGCGTCCTGGACCCAGTCCGCGGGTACCACCACGGAACGGCCGGAGGCCAGCTCCACCACCAGGGCCACCACCCGCCGCTCCCGAGGGCTCACCACCACCTCCGCCAACCGACCCCCGACCCCGTCCGAGGCGTGGACCACCGCCCCGGGGCGGATCTCCAGCCGTGCGGATGCCTGCGTCGTACCCATGGCTCGCCCTCCACGGTATACTCGTTCCGCCTCCCAGTGTGCGGGGGCCGTTTCCCCGTGGTCAAGTACGTCTCCTTGACAGAGGAGGGACCATGACACCCTGGGACATCTTGTGGTTCTTCTTCATCGCCTCCGCCCTCCAGCCCGTGCTGCAGCGGAGGTGGCTGGAGGCGGCCCGCCTGCGCCTGATCCACGAGCTGGAGCGCCGCCGGGGCTCACGGGTCATCGCCATGATCCACCGGCAGGAGACCATGAGCCTCCTAGGCTTCCCCCTGGTCCGGTACATCGACATCGACGACTCCGAGGCGGTGCTGCGGGCGGTGCGGTTCACCCCACCCGAGATGCCCATCGACCTCATCCTCCACACCCCCGGGGGGCTCGTGCTGGCGGCGGAGCAGATCGCCCGCGCCTTGCAGGCCCACCGGGGCAAGGTGACGGTGTTCGTGCCCCACTACGCCATGTCCGGCGGCACCCTCATCGCCCTGGCCGCGGACGAGATCGTCATGGACCCGCACGCGGTGCTGGGGCCCGTGGACCCGCAGCTGGGCCAGTACCCCGCGGCGTCGGTGTTGAAGGTCCTGGAGCGCAAGAACATCAACGAGGTGGACGACCAGACGGTGATCCTGGCGGACATTGCGGAGAAGGCCCTGCGGCAGGTGCGGGCCGCGGTGCGGGAGCTGCTGTCGGACAAGATGGCTCCCGACCAGGCGGACGCGGTGGCGGACGCCCTGAGCTGCGGCCGGTGGACCCACGACTACCCCATCACCGTGGAGGAGGCTCGGGACCTGGGCCTGAAGGTGTCCACGGAGATGCCCCCGGAAGTCCACCGCCTCATGGCCCTGTACCCCCAGGCCGGACCCCGCAGGCCCTCCGTGGAGTACGTGCCGATCCCGTACGCACCCCCTCCCCCACGGCCCGCGCCCACCCGCGGGCCGGGCAGGGTCCGGGAATAACCGGCCCCGGCGTTCGTTTTTCCGAGGTGGACGCGGCCGGGGGCCGCCCGGCGGAGGTCGCGTCCGTAGTCTGCCTACCCAGGCCGGAACTTCCACCTCCTCACCCGGCGGGGGCGACCGCGGCCGGGCGCCCTGGTGCGCGTCCAGGTTCGCTTGCGGCCACCGAAGATCTCGGGAGGGGAGGTGATGAGCCGTGCTGGTGCGTCGGATGAGTCCGTTTGCCGAGATCGCGGCGCTCCAGCGGGAGCTCAGCAACCTGTTCGACCGGATCTTCGGTTCCGAGAGCACGCTGGAGGGGGCGTTCGTGCCCGCCACAGATGCGTACTTCGCGGACGGCCACTTCGTGGTCCGCGTGGATCTGGCGGGCGTGGACCCGAAGGCCGTGGAGATCCTGGCGGGCCCGAACACCCTGACGGTCCGCGGGGAGCGCAAGGCGCCTGAAGTGCCCCGGGACGACGTGGTGCTCGTCGGCATCCCGTACGGGCGCTTCGAGCGCACCCTGACCCTGCCCGCTGGGCTGGACGCCGCGCAGGCGCGCGCCCAGTGGCGGGACGGGATCCTCGAGATCCGGGTTCCGGTCGAGCAGAAGCTGCTGCCCAAGAAGGTCCCGGTGGAGCTCGCCGCCTGATCCCTGGGCCGGGGCGGTCCTCCCGCCCCGGCACCCGTGACGGCGAAAGGAGGTGAGTCCGATGCTGGACCTGGGCCTGTTGATCCTTCGTGCCGTGGTCGGGCTCCTGTTCGTCGGGCACGGGGCTCAGAAGCTGTTCGGCTGGTTCGGCGGCACCGGCCTCCGCGGGACCGCGGCCTGGATGGAGCAGCTCGGGCTGCGGCCCGGGCGGCTGTGGGCGCTGGCGGCCGGCGTCGCGGAGTTTGTGGGCGGTGCGCTGCTGGCGGCCGGCCTGCTGGTGCCCGTGGCCGCGGTGCTGATCGTGGCCGTGATGGCCGCGGCCACCGCCCTGGTCCACGCCCGGAACGGGCTGTGGGTCCAGAACGGCGGGTACGAGTACCCGCTGGTCAACAGCGCCGCGGCCGTGGCGGTGGCCCTCATGGGACCGGGGGCGTACGCCCTGGAACCCGTGCTGGGTCTGCACGTGCCCGCGGAGCCGGTGGTGGCCTGGGGTGTGGTGCTGGCCGTGCTGTTTGCAGCCTTCCTCGGGCTGCGCGGCGGCCAGCAGCCGGCCCAGGCGTGAGCCCCGGCTCGCCCCCCCCGGGGCCTCCCGGGGGGCGCTTCTCGCAGAGGGGAACTCAGCCTGCGGATCCGGGATCTACTGCCCAGGGCCGGCGGCGGGGGCGGGTTCGGGGGCGGGGTGGGCCGTCCTGCGGTCGGCGGACTTCCACCGGAGCCACCACCGCTCCAGCCGGCCGAAGCCCCAGAACAACAGCAGGATCACCGCCACCACGAGGGCGATGAGAGCCAGGGTGAGGGACGCGTTGTAGGTGCTCTGGGCGAACGACAGCAGGTAACCCAGGCCCTGGCTGGACGCCACGAACTCGCCCACCACCGCGCCCGTGAACGCGAACCCCACGGCCACTTTCAAGCCGCTCGCTACCCACGCGCTCACAGACGGGACGTAGACCTCACGCAACACATCCCGCCGTCCGCCACCCAGCGTCCGGACGCGCTCCACCAGACGCGGGTCCACCTCCCGCACGCCCGTGTACGTAGCGAAGAACATCACCACCATCACTAGCAGAAAACTCAACGCCACCTTGGAGGCCACCCCAATGCCGAGCCAGATCACGAAGAGGGGAGCCAGGATGACCCGAGGCACAGCGTTCAGCAGCGCCATGGCGGGTTCCACCACTTCCCCCAAGGGCCGGAAGGTGGCGGAAGCTAGGCCCAGCACCGCCCCCGCCGCGGTGCCTAGGGCCAGCCCCGCCACCGCTTCCCACAGGGTCACCCGGAAGTGCACCCACACGTGCCCCGTTCGGGCCAGCTCGTACAGGACGGCACCCACCGCGCTGGGTGGTGGGAACAGGAAAGGGTCCACCCATTGGGCCCGGGAGCCGAGCTCCCAGCTTGCCAGCAGCGCCACCAGGGCCGCCAGCCGGGTCATGCGGTGAGCCCCCAGCCCATTCGGGCCACCTCCGCCTGCAGGGCTCGCCACACAGCCTCCACCAGGGGGCCGAAGCCCGGCTCCGCCCGCACCGCCACCGGGTCTCTCGGGCGGCGGAAGGGCACCGGCTGCACTTGCACGATGCGCGCCGCGGGCCCGGCGGACATCACCATCACACGGTCCGACAGGCTGATGGCTTCTTCCAGGTCGTGGGTCACCAGCAGCACCGCCATCCCCGCGTCCGTCACGAACCGCAGCAGGTCCAGCTCCAGGAAGTGCCTCACGATGGCGTCCACGCTGGCGAAGGGCTCGTCCATGAGCAGCAGGCGCGGCTGCGCCGCGAGCACCTGCGCCAGGGCTACCCGCTTCCGCATGCCCCCGGAAAGCTGCGCTGGGTAGTGGTCCCCGTACCCCTCCAAGCCGACGCGGCGCAACCACGCCTCCGCCTCCCGCCGGGCCTCCCGCCCGGACAGTCCACGGAGCCGAAGGGGCAAGGCCACGTTCTCCCGGGCCGTCCTCCACGGGAGCAGGGCGTCGTCCTGGAAGAGGATTCCGACCTCGGGGGTGGGCCCTGAGACCGGCCTGCCGAACACCGTCACCTGACCACGGTCCGGGCGGAGCAGGCCCGCGACACACCGGAGCAAGGTACTCTTGCCGCAGCCCGAGGGCCCCACCAGTCCTGCGAACTCGCCCTCGGCCAGCTCCAGGTCCACGTCCTCCAACACCCGGTGCTGCCCGTACCGCACTCCCAAGCGGCAGACCCGCAGGGCGCTCACAGCCCCTCCACGACCGCGTTGGTGACGAGCTCCGCAGGATCCACCACCCTGGGCAGCACGCCCGCCTGCGCCTGCAGCTCCGCCACCCGGCGGGCCGCCTGCAGGTCTACGCGCCCGCTCTGCGGGTACAGGGACCTGCGGTGCCGGGCCAGGACCGCCTCGAACAGCTCCTTATCCCCCCCGGCCACCAACTCCGCGGGCAGGGCCTGGACCACCAGCCTGGGCGTTCCATAGTGCACCAGCCGCAGCGCCCGGGTCAGGGCTCGGGCCAGGGCTCGCATCTCCCCTTCCCGCGCCTGCCACTCGTCCCTACGCACCGCCACCCCCATGAACTCGTAGGGCCCGCCGAGGAACCGCTCCGCTTGTTTGAGGTCCATCAGGTTCGCCAGGACCCTGCCCCCGGACCGGCTCAAGAGGGTGAGGGCGGGCTCCTGGACCATCCCCGCGTCTACGTGCCCTACCCGGAGCGCCTCGTACAGGTTGGGGCCTAGGACGGCAAACCGGACCCGCTGTGGGTCCACCCCCGCGCGCCGGACCAGGTACAGGGCCAGGACGTGGTCCGCGTTGCCCAGCCCGGAGATGCCCACGGTACGGTCGGCCAGGTCCTGCACCCCCTGAATCCGGGCTGCCTGCCCGGGCGCCGTGACCAAGGCGAAGAGGGGGAGCCGGCCGGTGGTGAAGAACCGCAGGATGCGTGCGCCCCGGGCGTAGGCGGACAGGGCGACGTCGAAGGATGTGGCCGCGTAGTCCACCGCTCCGCCCACCAGGGCCTGCATGGCCGCGGCTCCGCCTCGGAAGTACACCAGCTCCACATCCAGCCCTTGCTCCGCGAAGTAGCCGTGGTAGCGGGCCACCTCGTAGGGCACCACGCACAGCAGCTGGCCGCAGAAGCCCAGCCGCACCCGCCGGCGGCTCTGCGCCACCGCCCTCCCCGCTCGGGCGGACCAGGCGGAAAGCCCCGCGGCGACCAGCCAGGCAAGGAAGCGCCGGCGCGAGACCGGATGGGACGGCGCCTCCGGCGTGGCCCCTGGGGTCAGCTCTTCGCAGCAACGGTGCACCAGACCACCCCCGAAATCGCTACGCGACGGTTGACGGTCGCGATCCCCTCCGGCGCGCGGATTTTCGGGACCGGTTCCTAGCACGCGCATCCCAGATCACCTCCTGTCGGTGGCCTCTTGTGGTTCCGGCGCCCGCTCCGGCCCGGGATCGGTCGCCGCGGCCTGCACAGCGTCAGGCCACGGGGTCCGAGGGTGGAAGAAGCCGGCGGAACGGGTGCAGCCGCGGTCAGGCGACGCGGAGGGGGGTGCGGCGGGCGCCACACCCCAGCCCCCGCGGAAGACAGATGCACTGCCGCGGCGCAAACAGAAGGCGCACGACTGCGCCCCGGCGGCCTAGAAGCGCGGAGCGCTCGCGGAGGAGGTGGCCCTGCATAGCGCTTGTAGTGTAGACGACCCGCCGGCGTCCATCAATCGCGCGGAGCCACCCACGGCCAGGCCACCCACACCCCACACCCGAGGGCGAGCAAGGCCGCGACGAAAAGCCCTGGCCCCCGGGAGGGCTGGGGTACCCCCTCCACCTCCATGGGTACCACCGCCTCCGCGGCCAGCCCCGTGGCCTGCATCCACGTGACCGCCCGGCCCTCCACGGACCGGGTCTGCCGCACCCTTAGGGCCCCCGAACGGGCCCGCAGGGGCTCCGTGAGGAACACGTCCAAGGTGGCGGTGGGCAGGCCCGCGGGGAGCTCCAGGAGGGAAGGCCCGCGGGCGCGCACGCGGTACACCAGGACCGCGGCCCTCTCGCCCGGCAGTACAGGAAGGGTGTCCACCAAGGCCCCGTCAGGGTCCACACCGGCCGGCACCATCCCCCGAATCACCCGTACGTCCTCCGCGCCCCGCAGGAGCGGCACCCTCCAGGTGCCAGACCCGGGAGCTTGCCCCACGTAGGTCTGGGGAAGAGGGTTGTGGACCACCACCAGCTCCCGCACCACGAACCACGGTGCCTCCAGGGCTAGGAGGAGGGACCGACGAGCCACCGAGAGAGGCGGGGGCCGTCGCGTGGTTTCGAACACCCTCAGAATGACGCGCAACGGCCCGCCCTCCGCCTGGTGGGGCCCGGAGGTGTACGTCACGCCCCGGTATGTGGCCTGCACCACGTACGTCCGCCGGGGAGGCTGCAGGTCCACGTGGAAGCGACCGTCCGGGCCGGTGCGGCTCAGGCCCTCCACGGGAGGCTGTCCTGCTTCCATGCCCAGCACCCGGACCTCCAGCCCGGGTACCGGGCGGCCCGTGGACCCGTGCACCACCTGGCCGTGCACCGGCAGGGCGCCCACGGGACCTGCCCACGCCAGTACCAGGCCTGCACTCGCCAGGACCACCCCCGGGGAGAACCTGGCCGCCTTGATCACCCTTCAGCTTTCCTCCTCGCCGTCGTCCGCCCAGCTCCACGGGCTGCGGCGCCCGAAGCGGTACACCACGTAGCCCGCCCCCCCGCCCACCAACACCGCGGGTGCCAGCCACAACAGCCACCCTGCGCCGGCCCGGGGCGGAGCTGCCAGCACCGACTGTCCGTACCGTTCCACGAAGTACGCCACCACCGCTTCCTCCGACTCTCCCCGCGCCAACCTTTCCCGGATCACCGCCCGCATCTGCGCCGCCAGTTCCGAGGTGGACTCCGCCACCGTGCGGCCCTCGCACACCGGACACATCAAGCGGGAAGCCACGGCCCGCACCCGTTCGTCCAGGTCTGGGGAGCCCCAGGCAGCCCCAGACCCCATCACCGCCGCCAGCAGAGCCAACAGGAGCGGGCCAAGGCGGCTCACGGTACCCTACCCTCCCGAGGTCCCCGCAGAGCCCGCAGCACCTCCCGCGCGGCCTCCCTGCGCCCCTTGGCCGGGTAGCCGTCCCGGGTCCTCGCCGTAGCCAGAGGCAAAGCCCCGTCCACCAACAGAACCGGCCTGCGCTTCTTTTGGGGCCACACGGCGAGCACCGCCCCCAACCCGCAAACCAGCGCCCCCACCCAAACCCACCGCACCATGGGGTTGACCCACGCCCGGAACGTGGCAGAACCGTCCCGCTGGAACGACCACAGCACCAGGTACACGTCGTCCCGCAGGGTGGACCGGATGGCGGGGCGGGTCACCACCTGCCCCCACCTCGGGTAGAACAGACGCACCGGCTGCAGGGGAAAAACGCGCCCGGGCTCGTGCAGCTCTACCCGCGCGCGGGTCACGTCCGCCAGGGCGGTGGCGCTCTGCTCCAACCCGCGGTGCACGAACACGTACCGCCCCAGGGAGAAGGACTGCCCCGGGCGTAGGAGCACCTCCCGCTCCCGCACGTATGCGTGGCTGGCCACCACGCCCACCGCCATCACCAGGACCCCCAGGTGGGCCACGTAGCCCCCGTACCGGCGCCGCTGCCCTCGGAAAGCCTCTAGTAGGCCGTGGAAGTATCCCCGCCCCGTCCGCACCCCCGCCTGCCCGGCGGCGTGGAACGCGTTCAGGGTGGCTCCCAGGGCGAAGGCCACCGCAGCCGCGGCAGCCACCACCCCGGGGCGCCGCAGGCCCACTCCCGCGGCCACCGCCACCAGGAGGGCGAAGAAAAAGGGGAAGCGGAAGCGCGCCAGGGTCCGGGGGCCCGCGCGCCGCCACGGCAGCAACACCGCCACTCCCATGAGTACCAGCAGGGCGACCCCTACCGGAGCCGCCACCGCGTGGAAGTACGGAGGTCCCACGAAGACCTGCCCTCCCCCCGCGGCCTGCACGCCCAGGGGGTACAAGGTCCCGACCAGGACCGCTCCCGCGAAGCCCAAGAACAGCACGTTGTTGAACAGGAAGGCACCTTCCCGGGACAGCAGGTCGTCCACGGGAGGGCTCCCGCGCAGGTCTTCCCACCGCCAGACGAGCAAGCCCAGGGACGCGGCCAGGGTCACGCCCACGAACCCCAGGAAGTACGGCCCGATCTCGGACCGGGCGAAGCTGTGGACCGACACCACCAGCCCTGTGCGGGTGAGGAAGGTGCCCAGCACCGCGGTGGAAAACGCCAGCACCACCAAAGCCAGGTTCCACGCCGCGAAGGCGCCCCGGCGCTCCTGCACCACCGCGGAGTGGAGGTACGCCGTGGACACCAGCCACGGTACCAGGGCCGCGTTCTCCACGGGGTCCCAGCCCCAGTACCCGCCCCAGCCCAAGGTCCGGTACGCCCACCACCCCCCCACCACCAGCCCCGCACCGAGGCTCAACCAACTGACCACCGTCCACGTGCGGGTGGCGGTAATCCACCCCGCGTCCAGCTTGCCCGTAAGGAGGGCCGCCACGGCGAAGCTGTACGGCACACTGAGCCCCACGAAGCCCAGGTACAGGAGGGGCGGGTGCAACACCATCCCCGGGTCTTCCAACAGGGGCATCAGACCCCGGCCGTCCCCAGGCGCGAAGGGCAAGGTGCGGAAGGGTTGCTCGATGACCACCAGGAACACGAAGAACCCCAGCACGGTAGCCAGCACGGCGCTGGCCCACGCCGCCAGCTGCGGGTGTTCCCGGCGCTGGCGGCGCAGGGCCGCGCACCCCACCCCCGCCATCAGCCAGCTCCAGAAGAGCAGGGACCCCGCCTGCGCCCCCCACAGGGCGCTCACGCGGTACGGAAGCGGGGTGGCCAGGCTGCTGTTGCGCACCACGTACGCCACGCGGAAGTCGTGGGTCACGAGAGCGTAGAGGAGTGCGGCCACGGACACGGTGAGCAGCCCTGCGGCGACCCCCAACGACCGGTATCCGCTGTCCGCCCACCGCCAGGCGCCCGTGCGGGCGCCGCAGGCGGCCGCGGCCGCCGCGTACCCGCACGCCACCAGGGCCAGGGCCGCCGCGTAGCCGCCCAGCTCGCTCACGGAGGACCCTCCGTGCCCCGGGTCCACCCCGTCCCGCCCGGCGGGAGGGACGGGCAAGGCTGTCCTGGGACACCACCGTGGCGCGCAGAGGCAGGAAGCTGGAGTCGCTGCATGCCGTCTCCCGGAACCGCGCTACTACAGTAGCCCGGTTCCGGAGACGGCTCAACCGAGGCCGGACCTCACCGGCCCTCCGCGATCAGCCGCAACAGCTCCGCCACTCCTCTTGCCGCGTTCTTCTTCTGCGCCAGATCCCGGCTCTTGATCCCCGCCACCGCCAGCTGGTCCGCGGCCTCCGCCACCAGCATCCACGCGGCTCCCGCCCGGTCCGCCCGGAGGTCTTGCAGCAGCCCGTCCCCTTGCCCTTGACAGGGGTGGCCCCACGCCGCGTTGAAGTTCCGGCCCTTGGCTCCCTCGATGCAGTTCAGGGCGTGCCCGAGGTGCTGGTCCACGGAGCTCGCCGCGTCCGCCGCGGCCGCGAAGCCCGCGTGGGTCGCTCCCGTGCGGGCCTGCACCTTCCACTTGGGCTCCCCCGCAGGCGCCCCGACTTGGTACTCATAGGCTCTGTAAGACTGCGCGGACGCCGCGGAAAGTGCCAGCACCACCGTGCCCAGGCTCACCCAGAGCGCTGCCCGCATCCCACACCTCCCCCTACAGGTTCTCCGTCTAGCGTCCTGCAGCCACGTCACAGGTCCGTCACAGGCCGCGGCTCAAGACCCCCACCAGGGCCGCGCCCACCACCAGGAAGGCGGTGTTCACCCTGTGCCACGCCAGCCACAGGCTGAGGCCGGCGAGGACCGCGGTGAGTCCGTCCACCACGGAACCTCGCGCCAGGTGCAGGCCCACCCCCGCCATCAGGGCCCAGGAGGCCGCGTTCACGCCGTCCAGGAAGCCGGAAGCGAGAGGCGACCGGCGCAAGCGGGGCACCACGGGGTGGGAGAGGGCCACGAACACGAAGGCGGGGAGGAAAATCCCCACGGTGGCCACCGACGCCCCGCGGGGCCCGTCCAGAAGGTAGCCCACGAAGGTGGCGGTGGTGAACACCGGCCCCGGGGTTACCTGGCCTACCGCCACCGCGTCCAGCAGCTGTGCCTCCGTGAGCCAACCCAGGCGCACCACGAAGTCCGCGTGCAGAAAGGCCAACAGGACGTAGCCGCTGCCGAACAGCACGGACCCGACCTTCAGGAAGGTGAGGAACAGGGTCGCGAGGTGGAAGGGGACCGGAGTCCCGGCCGCCGCCGCGGCCACCCCGGGAGCCAGAGCGAGGACCGCCCCAGCCCTCCACCCGGCCCTCGCGGCCCCCACCAACAGGCCCGAGGCCGCCAGCAACACGAGCTCGTGCACTCCCCGCATCCACAGGACCAGCACCCCAGCCGCCAGCCCCGCGGTGGCCACGTCCTTCAGGGCGGTCCGTCCCAGACTCCACAAGGCCAGGGCCACCACCGCCAGGATGGCAGGCTTGGCGCCGTACAGGGCGGAGGTCACCTGCGGCAGGCTGCCGTACCGCACGTACGCCCACGCGCAGCCCAGCACCGCCAGGAAGGCGGGCAGGATAAAGCACGCACCCGCTAGCCACAGGCCCGCCCACCCCGCCCGCCGGTACCCCAGGTGGATGGCCAGCTCGGTGGAGTTCGGGCCCGGGATGAGGTTGACGGCACCCACGAGATCCAAAAACTCCGCCTCGGACAACCACTTCCGGCGCCGCACCACCTCGTCGTGCATGAGGGCGATGTGGGCCGCGGGCCCTCCGAAGCCCACGGTCCCGAGCTTCAGGAACACCAGGGCCACCTCCCGCAGGTGGCCGCGGGGACCTGGCGGCAGCGCGGGAGACCCGACCCCCATTCCCTCCGCCCTAGAGCGGGTACGCGGCCAACACCAGGCAGGTCTGCTCCGGCTCCCGGGTGGCGCAGGCCAGCCACAGGTCCAGGGCTCGCGTCCTCCGCCGTCGGGGGCCGGAGTCCAGGTACTCCACCGCGTGCAGCAAGCGGGTGACCGCGTCCGGTTCCACCTCACCTCCGGTGACCTCGGTGGCGAAGGCACGGACCAGCTCCGGGTTCCCCATGCCTTCGTGCGCCCCGCAGAGCATGCCCGCCACCACCGTCCCCCGGGCCGACACCACCACCATGCGCAGTCCTCCCGAGCGCTGCGCGTAGGTCCGGAAGTCCAGTTCCTCGCCCAACTTCTCCTGCGCGGCCCGGATGGAACCCGTGTAGCGGAACCCGTGCACCCGGGTCAAGGGACCGGCCTCCACCCCGGCCACCCTTCCGCGGCAAAAGGGAGGCGGGGTCTTCCGGGGCGGCCACGCGGAGAGGGCAGCCATGGCTTCCTGGAGCTGCTCCCACAGGACCGTGTGGACCTCCGGGTCTGCGGCCTGTTCCGGAGCGCTCCGGGCCGCGCCGGGCGACTCCGTCCGGATCCCCACCTCGGCCCGAAACCGGTCGTACTCCGCCCGCCGCTCGGGGTCCGAAAGCACCGCGAAGGCCTCGTTGATGAGCTGCGCCCGCTCCACGTCCCCGCCCAAGTCCGGGTGGTGCTTCAGGTCCAGCATGAGCACGTGGTAGACTTTGCGGATGACCGCGGGGTGGGCGCTGGGGTGCACCTGCAGCACCTCGTAGTAGTCCACGTCGGTGCGGAAGCGTGCGTTCGGCATCCAGACCCCCGGCCGGTCCCTGCTGGACCCCGTCCCGCCGGCCCGGGAGCATTTCCGGACGCGGCCCCGGTGTACCTGTCGCAGGCCTGTTCCGGGACAGGCTCCTAGCCTTATATACCCTAGGCGGGGAATCCCGGGACCGCCCGGGCCGTTGGTGAGGGCAAGAAACCTGCCGCGCGGAGGGAAGCATGCGGGACGTGGTGATTTTGGGCTCGGGCCCCGCGGGCCTGACCGCGGCCATCTACGCTGCCCGGGCCAACCTGCACCCCCTGGTCCTGGAGGGCTCCCAGCCCGGGGGCCAGCTCATGCTCACCACGGAAGTGGAGAACTACCCGGGCTTCGCGGAGCCCATCCTCGGCCCCGAGCTCATGCAGCAGATGCGACGCCAGGCAGAGCGGGTGGGCGCGGAGTTCGTCACGGAGGACGCGGTGGCCGTGGACTTCCACACGCGGCCCTTCCGGGTCCAGGCCGGCAACGGGGAGGTGTACGAGGCCCGGGCGGTGATCGTGGCCACGGGGGCCCGCGCGCGCATGCTGGGCCTGCCTTCCGAGGCGCGGTACCTCGGACGGGGGGTGAGCACCTGCGCCACCTGCGACGGCTTCTTCTTCCGGGGCAAGCGGGTGGTGGTGGTGGGAGGCGGGGACACCGCCATGGAGGAGGCCCTGTACCTGGCCAACCTGGCGGAGTCCGTGCGGGTGGTCCACCGCCGGGACCAGCTCCGGGCCAGCCGCATCCTCCAGGAGCGGGCCTTCCGGAACCCCAAGATCGAGTTCGTGTGGAACCACGTGGTGGACGAGATCCTGGGCGAGGACTCCCGGGTCACGGGGGTACGGCTCCGGCACACGCAGACCGGAAAGACCCTGGAGCTGGCCACGGACGGGGTGTTCGTGGCCATCGGCCACGTCCCCAACACGGAGCTGTTCCGCGGGCAGCTGGAGCTGGACCACGCGGGCTACGTGGTCCTCAAGCAGGGGATGATGACCAGCGTGGAGGGCGTGTTCGCCGCGGGGGACGTGCACGACCACACCTACCGCCAGGCGGTCACCGCGGCAGGGTACGGCTGCCAGGCCGCCATCGAGGCGGAGCGCTGGCTGGCCCGCCAGAGCTGACCGAGGAGACCTCCGCCTGACCGCCGAACCCTCCGGCAAAAACGGAGGACACCATGAGAGCCCCGGAAGGGTCGTTCCTCGCCTCCCTGTTTGACTTCTCCTTCGAGCACCTGGTGACCGTACGGGTGGCCCGGTGGGTCTACGCGGTGGGAGTAGGTTTGGCGGGCCTGTGGAGCCTGCTGTTGCTGCTGGCCGCCTTGGTGCGGGGCGGTGGCGCCGCCCTGCTGGGCGTGGTCACCGCCCCCCTGGGCTTCCTGCTGGCCTGCGCGTTCCTCCGGCTGACCCTGGAGGCCCTCGTGGTGGTGTTCCGGATCCACGAGGCCGTCTCCGAACTGGCCCGGCGGCAGGCCGACCTTACACGGTAGCGCCCACCGCGGCGTCGATCCTCCGCTTGAGCTCGGCCTTGGGCATGTAGCCCACGATGCGCTCCACCAGGGCCCCGCCCTTGAACACGCCCAGGGTCGGGATGGACAGGATGTTGTACCGGACCGCGGTGGAAGGGTTCCGGTCCACGTCCAGCTTCGCGAACTTCACCCGGCCTTCGTACTCCCGGGCCAGCTCCTCCACAAGGGGGGCGATCATGCGGCACGGACCGCACCACGCCGCCCAGAAGTCCACCACCGTGGGGAGCTGGGCCTGCAGCACCTCCCGCTCGAAGCTCTCGTCCGTGACTTCCACCGGCTTGGCCATCCTCCTCGGGCCTCCTCCGTTTCCAGGGTCTTCTGGTGCTCAAAACCGCGCCGCCGCGGCCGGGTATTCCCGCCACGATCCTAGGCGAGGAGCGCCTCCCGGAAAAGACCCCGCGGCCATGGCTGCGGGGTCTGGAGCACGCGCAGGGAGGCGGGCGGCCGGCGGTGAAATCCCCGCCCAGCGCACTTCACCGAGGGAGGTTGCATGACGGGCTCTATCCGGATCGGGCGTCTCCTGGGCATCACGGTCCAGGTACACCTCACCTGGTTTCTGGCGGTGTGGGCCATCGCGTGGTCCTTGGCCCGCGGGCTGTTCCCGCAGCGCCTCCCAGGCCTGCCCACGGAGACCTACTGGACCATGGGGTTCGCGGGCGCCCTGCTGCTGTTCGGCTCCGTGCTGGTCCACGAGCTGGGGCACGCCCTGGTGGCGCGGCACTTCCACATCCCCACCCGCAGCATCACCCTGTTCCTCTTCGGGGGTGTGGCACACATCACCCGGGAGCCGGAGCGACCTTCCCATGAGCTCTGGGTGGCCCTGGCGGGCCCCGCCACCTCCTTGTTGCTGGCGGGGGTCTTCCGCCTGTTGAGGCCGGGCGGCGAGCCGGTGCCTGCCACCGCCCTCATGGAGTATCTGTCGACGGTAAACCTCCTCCTGGCCGCCTTCAACCTCCTCCCCGCTTTCCCCTTGGACGGCGGCCGGGTGCTCCGGGCGCTCCTGTGGTCGGTGTGGGGACTGGAGCGGGCCACCCGCGTCAGCACCGCCCTGGGCCACGCCACCGCCGCGGCCTTCATCGCCCTGGGGGTCCTGGCCCTCTTCACCGGTCGGCCCGTGGACGGCCTGTGGCTGGTGCTCATCGGCTGGTTCCTGGACCAGGGAGCGGGGGCCTCGTACCAGCAGATGGTGCTGCGGCACGCCCTCCGGGGCGTGCAGGTCCGGGACATCATGACCCCCGACCCCGTGACCGTAGAGGCGGACCTGACCCTGGAGGAGGCGGTGGCCCGGTACTTCCTGCCCCGCAAGCACGGGGGCTACCCCGTGGTGTACGGGGACCGGCTGTTGGGCATCATCACCCTCCACGACCTCAAGCAAGTGCCCCGGGAGCGGTGGGCCACCACCCTGGTGCGGGACGCCATGACTCCCATCCTTCGGGCCCACACGGTGCGGCCGGAGGCGCCCGCCTACGAAGCCCTGGCGCGCATGGCGCAGGCGGGGGTCGGCCGGCTCCTGGTGCTGGACAGCGCGGGGGAGCTGGTCGGGATCCTGACCCGCAGCGACCTCCTGCACCTGATCCGCCTCCGGTCGGAGCTGGCGGACTGAGGACGGTGGAGCCCCACGCGGCGCGCCGGATCCCCCAAGACCTCCTCTTCCCCCTCCGGGGACGGTGCGTGGTGCTGCAGAACCTCTCGACCGCGGACGCCCCGGAGCTGGCCCGCGCCTGGGACCCTTCCCTGTTCCGCTCCATGCTGGACTGGCCCGACGACACCACCGTGGAGGGAACGCGGGCGTACCTGCGGCGGCTCTTGCGCAGGCCCGGGATCCACGCCTACGTGATCCGCTACAGGCCGCCTTCGACCCTCCTCGAAGACCGCCGAGCCACCTTCACGGACCCCTCCTCCACGGGCTTAGCGGAGGCGGGCCTCGCCGTGGCGGGGATCACCGGGCTCGTGGACCTGCGGCCGGTGCAGCGGTGTGGGGAGGTCTGCTGCACCCTGCTGTTGCCCGCGTACCGGGGCACCGTGGTGTTCCCGGAGACCATGCTGCTCCTGCTGCAGCTGGCCTTCGACACCCTCCGCCTGCCCCGGGTGCGGTGGAGGACCTCCGCGGCCAACGGGGCGGCCCGGGCGGCCCTCCACAAGCTGGGCGCCTCCGTGGAGGCATTCCAGCCCGCCGCGGACGTGGCCCGCGACGGCACCGTCCACGACACCGTGGTCTACCGCCTGCTGCACACGGAGTGGCCCGCAACCCGTCAGCGGCTGTTGCAGAGGTGCACCACTGCGCGGGCCCCCCGGGTCCCGACCTCCACCGCCGACCCCGTGGCCCGGTACCGGCCGTGAACCGGGGTCCCCAAAAGCGCGCAGCGATGGGGGACGCGCTACCGGAAGCCGAAGAACACCGCGGCGGCCGCCCAGAGGAGGGCGGCCAGGCAGCCCGGCCTTCCCGCGGCCGCGGGAGGGCGGGACGCAAGCCGGGTCGCGCGCTTCATGTGCCGCACGAACTCCTCGTAGCGGCCCAGCCGCTTGTACACCGCGGCCAGGTTCTGGTGCGCCACCGCGTAGTTCGGGTCCAGCTCCAGGGCCTTCCGGTAGGCCTGCACCGCCTCCTCCAGCTGCCCCCGCTCCGTGTAGACGGTGCCGATGTTGGAGTACGCGGGCGCGTAGTGGGGGTCTTTCTGGAGGGCTCGCCGAAGGGTGTCCAGGGCTTCCTCGTACCGCCCCTGCCGGGCCAGGGCCACGCCCAGCTTGTTCCAGGCGTGGGCGGAGGCGGGCTGCAGGGTCACCGCCCGCCGCAACAGCTCCTCGGCCCGCTGCCAAGCCCCTTCCGCCAGGGCCGCCTCGCCCTGCGCCAGGAGCTCCTCGAAGGACTCCACGGGGTCCCCTCAGCCTTGCGGCTCGATGCGGTCGAAGCCGGTGTACGGGACCAGGGCCTCCGGCACCCGGACGGTGCCGTCCCGCTGCTGGTAGTTCTCCAGGACCGCGATGAGCATCCGGGAGGTGGCCAGGGCGGTTCCGTTTAACGTGTGCACGTAGTCCGTCCTGCCCCGCTGCCGGAAGCGCACGTTGAGCCGCCGCGCCTGGAAGTCCGTGGTGTTGCTGCACGAGGTGACCTCCCCGTACCCGCCGCGGCCGGGCATCCACGCTTCCAGGTCGTAGGTCTTGGCGGAGGCCGTGCCCAGGTCTCCCGCACACAGCAGCACCACCCGGTACGGGATCCCGAGGCCCTGCAGGATCTCCTCCTCCACCCGCACCAGGAACTCGTGCTCCTCCCACGACCGCTCGGGGTGCGCGTACGAGAACATCTCCACCTTGTCGAACTGGTGGACGCGGTACAGACCCCGCGTTTCCCGGCCGTGGGCCCCCGCCTCCCGCCGGAAGCACCAGGACAGCCCCGCGAACCGGACGGGCAGCCTGTCCGCCTCCAGCACCTCGTCCCGGTAAAAACCCGCCAGGCTCTGCTCGGAAGTCCCCACCAAGGCCAGCTCGTCCTCCGCCACGCGGTAGGTCTGCTGGGGATCGAAGCTGGCCCCTCCCCAGGCGCCCGTGATGATCTCCGGCCGCACCAGCACGGGGGGGATCACGGGCACGAACCCGTGCCGCAGGAGCCTGTCCAGGGCGTAGCGCACCAGGGCCATCTCCAGCAGGGCTCCCTTGCCCAGGAGGTAGTAGAAGCGGGAGCCGGAGACCTTGGCCGCCCGCTCGAAGTCCAGGATCCCCAGCCGCCGGCCCAGCTCCACGTGGTCTGCGGGAGCAAAGTCGAAGTGCGGGGGGCTGCCCCACGTGCGCACCACCACGTTGTCTTGCTCCCCGGCCCCATCCGGGACGCTCGGGTGGGGTGGGTTGGGGAAGAGCAGGAGGACCTGCTCCAACGCCTCCCGGCGCCGCCGCACCTCTGGCTCGAGTTCCTTCAGGCGCGCGGCCACAGCCCGCACCTCCGCGATCTTGCGGTCCCGGGCCTCCCCCTGCAGGCGCGGTACCTCCTCGCTGGCGCGGTTCTGCTGGGCCCGCAGCCGCTCCGCCTCCTGCAGGCCCTCCCGCCACCGCCGGTCCAGCTCCAGGGCGCGGTCCACCAGGGAGGGGTCGGCACCCCGCCGGCGCAGGGCACTCCGGAAAAACTCCGGGTTTTCCCGCAGGGCCTTCAGGTCCACCACCGCCGCCCTCCGAGCGTGTCCGGGAGAAATCCCTCCAGCCAAAGGGGATCGGGGCCCCCAAAAATCGCGCAGCGATTTTTGGGGTGGTCTCCCGGACCGCGGCTCACAGCTGGGCTACCCGCACGTCGTAGATCCCGTCCACCGCCCGGATCTCCGCCAGGGCCTCCTCCGGCACGGGGTCGTCCAGGGTCAGGACCATCACCGCCACGCCCCCGGGGCTCTCGCGGCCGAGGTGCATGCCCGCGATGTTCACCCCGTGCCGCCCCAGGATGGTGCCCACCCGGCCGATCATGCCGGGCCGGTCCGTGTTCCACGCAAACAGCATGTACGGAGCGGGGTCCAGGTCGATGCGGTAGTCCCCGATCCGCACGATGCGGGGCTGGCTGCGGCCGAAGAGGGTGCCGCCCAGCCGGAACGCACCCGCGGGGGTCTGTGCGGTCACCAGCATGAGGCTGGCGAAGTCCTCGCTGGTCTCCTGCCGGGACTCCACCACCCGGATCCCGCGCTCCGCGGCCACCACCTGCGCGTTCACCAGGTTCACCACCTGGTCCGTGACCCCGCTGAGCAGCCCTACCAGGACCGACGCCACCAGGGGTGCGGCCTCCACCTGGCCGAGTTCGCCTTCCAGGTGCACCTCCACCGCGGAGATGGGTCCCGGGGCCAGCTGCCGAACCAGGGCTCCCAGGACGCGGGCCAGTTCCAGATGAGGGCTCAGGCGGTCCCAGATGTCGCTTCGGAAGGCCGCCACGTTCACCGCACCCCGGGGGAGGCGCCCGGCCAGGGCCTGCAGCACCTGTTCCGCCACGTCCACCCCGATGGCCTCCTGGGCTTCACGGGTGGAGGCTCCCAGGTGCGGGGTGGCTACCACCCGCGGGTGCTGGACCAGCCGCAGGTCCTTGGGCGGCTCCTCCGCGAACACGTCCACGGCCGCCCCCGCGAGGTGTCCTTCATCCAGCGCCTCCAGAAGGGCTTCCTCGTCCACCAGACCCCCGCGGGCGCAGTTCACCAGGCGCGCACCGCGCTTCATCCGCCGGATCTGGTCCCGCCCCACCAGGCCCCGGGTGTGGGGAGTTAGGGGCACGTGCAGGGTCACGAAGTCCGACTCCTCCAGCAGCCGCTCGAAACTGACCGCCTCCACCCCCAGGCGGGCAACCCGCTCGGCACCCACGTAGGGGTCGTAGGCCACCACCCGCATCCCCAACCCCCGGGCCATCCGCGCCACCTCGCTGCCGATGCGCCCCAACCCCACCACCCCCAAGGTCTTGCCGTAGACCTCCACGCCCACGAAGGCCTCCCGCTTCCACTCGCCCTGCCAGAGGGACCGGTTGGCCTGGGGGATGTTGCGGCAGCAGGCCAGGAGCATGGCCAGGGTGTGCTCCGCGGTGGCCCGTACGCTGCTGTCCGGGGTGTTGATGACCAGGATCCCGGCCCGGGTGGCGGCCTCCACGTCGATGTTGTCCACCCCCACCCCCGCCCGCGCCACCACCCGGAGGTCTGGGGCCCCTTCCAGGACGCGGCGGGTGACGCGGGTGCGGCTGCGCACCACCAAGGCGTGGACCCCCGCCAGCCGGTCCCGCAGTTCCTCCTCCGAAAGCCCGCCGCACACCTCCACCTCACAGGACTCCCGCAGCCGCCGCAGCCCCGCCTCGCCGAGGCCGTCGGCCACCAACACCCGGTGTCGGAGCCCCACCGCGTGGGCAGCCTGTCCTTCGGTAGCCAGCCGCATGGGCGTCACACCCGTTGCACCGCCCCGGCCTCAAAGGCGCGCCGCGCCGCCTCCACGCCCGCCTGAGGGTCCACGGAAACGCCCAGGTCCTTGAGCACCTCCCCCAGGGCCTCCATGCACCGCAGCACGTCCTCCGGCCACACGTAGCCCAGGTGCCCGATGCGGAAGACCTTGCCCTCCAACTTGCCCTGTCCTCCCGCCACCACCACGCCGTGCCGTTCCCGCATCCAGCCCACCAGGGCCTTGGCGGAGACCCCCTCGGGCAACCACACCGCGGTCACCGTGCGGGAGGCCCACCGGTCTTCCGCCACCGGCCGGAGGCCCAACGCCCGGACCCCGGCCCGGGTGGCCTCCCCGAGCCGACGGTGCCGTTCCCACACCGCCTCGAAGCCCTCCTCCCGCAGCAGCCGCAGGGACGCCTCCAGGCTGTAAAACACCGACACCGCGGGGGTAAACGGGGTCTGGGCCAGGGGCTGTTGGAGGGCCTCCACCGTCATCCCCATGTCCCAGTAGTAGCGGGGCATGCGGGCAGTCCGGTGCGCCTCCCACGCACGGGGGCTGGCGGCCAGAAAGCTCACCCCCGGCGGGCACCCCAGGGCCTTCTGTGAGGCGGTGACTACCACGTCTAACCCCCACCCGTCCATGTCCATGGGTACAGCCCCCAGGGAGCTCACCGCGTCCACCAGGAGCAGGGCGGGGTGGTCGCCGCGGGCCCGGCTGAGGGCCGCCAGGTCGTTCTGCACCCCCGTGGAGGTCTCGTTGTGGGTGAGCAGCACCGCCCGGTAGCGGCCTTTCCGGAGGTGCTCCTCCAGCAGCTCGGGGGGGATCCCCGTGCCCCACTCCACCTCCACCAGGTTCACCTCGGCCCCGTAGGCCTGCGCGATACGGGCGAACCGGTTGCCGAAGGCCCCGCAGGAGAGGGCCAGGACGCGGTCGCCCGGGGACAGGGTGTTGACCACCGCGGCTTCCAGGACTCCGGTGCCCGAGCTGGCGTACGGAACCACGGGCTGGCGGGTGCGGTACAGCTCCCGCATCCCCTCCAACACGCCCTGCAACACCCGCGCGAAGGCCTCGCTGCGGTGGTTGGTCATGGGCCGGCTCCCGGCCTCCCGCACGGGCGCGGGGACCGGGGTGGGTCCCGGGATCAACAACAGCTCGTCCACGGTGCACCTCCCTGAGAGAATGCCAACAAGAAAACCTCCGCGTCTCAGAGACGGGAGGTTCGTTCCCGCGGTGCCACTCTGATTCCGGCCCGGAGGGCCGGCACCTCTCACGGCGGTATCGGGCCGACCCGGCGGCGTTTCCGCCGCAGCTCGGGAGGTGGACTCCGCCGCTGCCGCCCGCCGGCTCTCACCCGCGGCCGACTCGCTGAAGGTGCGGCCGAGGCGGTGCCTCCGTCCTCGCCCTCTTCTCAAAGACGATAGGACGTCGGGGCGGAGCTGTCCAGGGGCCTCCGGGGGCCGCCCGCCACCCTAGGCCACCCCCCCCGAAAAATCGCCACGCGATTTTGGGGACCCGGTCTCCCTCCGCTGGAGGGGTTTTTCCGGGACACGCTCCTGGGGCGTGAGGCCGTTCGAGGTATAGTGGAGGTGGGGCGCCATGCTGAACGTCCACCAGCTCAAGATCTTCCGCACCGTGGTGCGCGCCGGGTCTTTCTCCCGGGCCGCGGAGGAGCTCCGCATCACCCAGCCCTCCGTGAGCATCCAGGTGCGGGAGCTGGAGCGGGCCCTGGGGGTGGAACTGTTCGAGCAGATCGGCAAGCGGATCTTCCTGACGGAGGCAGGGCGGGTTCTGGACGAGTACGCCGTGCGGATTTTGGCCCTCCTGGAGGAGGCGGAGCGTGCGGTCCGGGACCTGCGGGGAGCGTCCGGAGGGCTCCTGCGGGTGGGGGCCAACAACACCCCCGCCACCTACCTGCTGCCCCCGCTTCTGGCCCGGGTGCGCCAACAGGCCCCGGAGGCGGAGATCAGCCTGGAGATCCTCCCCACCCGTCGGGTGTACGAGAAGCTGCTGCGCAACGAGTTGGACGTGGGGGTGGTGGGGGACGGGATGCGGCACGAGTCCATCGTGCACTTCCCCTACTACACCGACGAGCTGGTGGTCCTCGCCTCCCCCCGGCACCCGCTGGCGGGGCGCAAGGATGTGACGGCCTCGGAGCTCGTCCGCCAGCGGCTGGTCCTGCGGGAACGGGGCAGCGGCACCCGGGAGGCCACGGAGCGGGCGTTCCGCAGCTTGGGCCTGGTCCCCACCCCGGCCATGGAACTGCCGAACAACGAAGCTTTGGTTCAGGCGGTGGTGGCCGACCTGGGAGTAGGAGTGGTGTCCCGGCTGGCCGCGGAGGAAGCCATCCGCCGGGGCCACGTGGTGGTGGTGGAGACCGCGGACTTCCGCCCTACCCGGACCCTGTGGGGGGTCCGCCACCGGGAGAAGCGGGTCACCTCCCTCCTCCGCACGCTGCTGGAGTTGATGGGAGACCCGCAGTTCGTCCCTGCGGCGGCTGCGGAGGACGGGGGAGCAGGTTAGGCCGTGCCGGTGGAGGTCCTGGAGCATACCGCAGAGGTGGGGCTGCGCGCTCAGGCGGGCTCCCTGGAGGGACTCCTGGAGGAGTTGGCCGTGGGGCTGTTCCGCCTCATCACGGACCCCGAGTGCGTGCAGGAGCGGCAAAGCTGGGAAGTGGAGGTGCACGCAGACGACCTCACCGCGGTGGTGGTGGAGTGGCTGAACGAGCTGCTGTTCCTGCACGGCCGGGACGGGATGCTCGCCCGGCGGTGCGTGGTCCACCAGGCAGGACCCCAAGGGGTGCGGGCCACGGTGTGGGGGGAGCCCTTCGACCCCCAGCGCCACCCCCGGGG
>Ga0197143_1000202_pt1 | contig 70558 bp, 64 predicted proteins | sample GBS70_MetaG_FD_148603 | JGI IMG/M metagenome (GOLD analysis project Ga0197143, IMG submission 148603) | Sediment microbial communities from Great Boiling Springs, Gerlach, Nevada, United States - GBS 70_MetaG | ecosystem: Environmental > Aquatic > Thermal springs > Hot (42-90C) > Sediment...
AAGGTATATCTTCTTTTTTCAGGAAAGAAGAACCAAGTTTCAAAAAAATAAAGTTCTAAACTAAAAATAAACTCTTATTATTTCTCCTTTGAATGAAACATATGTGCAAAGCTTACCAGAATTTATCTTTTCCTCTACTTTACCTCCTACTTCCTCCATAACTTTATCAACTCTTTCGACCTTAACAGAGAGTCTATAACAATATATTTGATTCTCAATTATACTATCTGAATATGTATTAACGGATGGGGGAAAAGAAGAAATAGAAGAAAATCTCTCACAATTATAACCAAGACATCTTTCAAGAGATACACTGGAAATAGATAAATTACCCGGGATATCCCACCTCAAATTTAATTTGCCATCTTTATATGACTCTACCTTTAAAATATCAGAACCCAGAAAAACTGGGATTAGTCTTTCCTCACCGCGAACCCTTTCAACTTCCTTTCCGCGAACCCTTTCAACTTCTTTCACAACTATACCTGGTTCCTCCACCCTTTCCTGAGCCACCCTTTCTTCCCCTAATACTTCTTCTAATCTTCTTCTTTCTTCCTCTCTTTGTTTTTCCAATTCAGCGAGCTTTGCTTCCAGTTCTTTTATCTTCTTTTCAAACTCTTCCGGTACAGATACAGTTTCGCTCATTCTTTCCCCCTCAACAGTCACAACTCTTGTCACATAATGTCCAGGAATGTCGAAACCAATGAGCAAGTTAAAAAAGAATAAGAAGCCATACTTTGCATCGCTCACATCATATAATTTACCGATTATAGGTTTACTTCCTGTTTTTTTATATTCTTCTATTGCGTTCTTTTCTGCCTGCGTAAGTTCCGGAACGAAAAATGAATATGTTCTTACTCCAAATTTTAAATCAAGCACAATAGATCCTGAAACTCCCTTTGCACCAGAAGATATCTCAAAATGTGGGTATGGGGGGGGTGTGCCTATCTTCTTTGTAAAAAGTACTGGGTCAAATATAGTAAGTACCAGGGCATCTGAGATAGGTATAATTTGAAGCTTAAAGAAAGGTAAAATATCAATCGTCGTTTCTCTACTTTCAACAACAGTAAAAATTAACCTTTTACTATAAACCATTAGTGAAGCTGGCAACAAACCGCCTCCGGGTATATAAATTAATTCAGTTATAAATCTATGAGTCTGATCAGTTCTATCAACAAGAATAGAAGGAAACAATTTTGCTCCGCCTAGAAATAATCCGAAACTTACTGGACCGGCGTCTCGAATAAGTTCGTAATCTTGGAACTCAGCTAGCGATAGTTCAGAGATTGTAAATCCTTGCTTTTCGGGTATCCCAACATACCCTAATCCAAGACTAAAAATATTAAATCTATTTTGAGGCTCAAAGGAAATAATTAGTAATGCTAATTTTAATAAAATCTGCATCTTCAAAAAAGCAAATTTTTAAACTCAAAAATAAAAATTACAAAATAATAATATTAGTTATTAGTAATTTATTTAGAAAAATAAATAAAATAAAAAAATAAATAAACAAAAAATAAACAAAAAACAACGAATAAAATTCAAATAAAAATCAAATAAAATAAAAAGGAACAATAGAAAATAATCGGCTTATATCAAATGATTTTAAAGAAAGAATGAAAAAACATAATAAAGTAAGAGGGGAAAAAATAAACAAAAGAATTAAGTTGAAAAATTTAGAGAAAAGAAATCAAAAATAGATATGATGTAAATAGGAAAAAGCTCCGCTGTAAAAATCCTCTCCCCTAAGGAAAAGTCTTGCCAACCATTTTCTACCAGATAAGAAATTTCCTCTTCTGAAAAGCCACCTTCCGGACCTACGAAAATGGCAATTTTTCCTTTTGATGAAATTAATCCCTTCAACACTTCATAAGAAAAAGGATTAGCAGAATGCTCGTAAAACACTATCTTCTTCTCATAATCTTCATCCCTTATCTTTTCAATCTGAAATATATTTTCTATTTTCGGTGGAGCTACACCGGAAATCCTTGCATTCTCATAAGATATCCTTTTTAATCTCTCAATTATTTTGAATTGCTTATCATAACTTGGTCTCACTTCACATCTATGAGTTATCACGGGAACAATCCTTTCAACTCCTATTATAGAAAGATATTCAACAACTTTTTCTAATTTTTCCTTTTTCAAAAGAGAAATAAAAACAGATATTTTTGATTTATTCTCAATTGGTTTAATAAACTCCAAAATACGACCGACCATCTTATCAGAATCTATCACTTCAACGAGAGCAAAATTCCCAGATGGTAAAAGAACTTTTACTTTTTCACCTTCACTTATCCTGAGAACATAGGCATGTTTCTTATCAAGATATACAAGGTCTCCTTCAACCTTCAAAGCAAATATTTTCTTCATTATTTCAACTCAACAATTTTTTTATCTTGTCTAATATCTCTGACATAGAAGAAGCAAAGGAAGATTTTATATAAACATCTGAATCAAAGTATTGATCTGTTGGATTTATTTCTATAAGAAAACCGCCATTATTTTTTACAATCTTGGGTATATACGCAGCTGGATAAACAACACCCGATGTACCTGCAATTATGCAACAATCAGCTCTCTTTGCGTAATCAAAAGCAATATCCATATCTTGAACTGGCTCAGTAAAAAACACAACATCAGGTCTCATTATACCTCCGCATTCACAAAGAGGAACAGCATCCCCAAACATTTGAATTATTTCCTGCAGACTTATTTTACCTTCCGATATGAAGCGAGAGAAGTCTAATACTTTTATCTTTTCTGCAAATTTTACAGCCTTTTCGACAACACTTTTTTTATTTATCCTTTTCTTCTCACCGCAAACTATACATCTCAATCTTGTTACGCTACCATGAACCTCTATAACATTTTTATTTCCTGCTTCTTGATGGAGGTTGTCTATATTTTGAGTTATAACGGCTTTCAAGATTTGCATGTTTTCAAGTTCTGCAAGCGCAATGTGCCCTAAATTCGGCTTTGCTTCCCCAAGTACATCAACAGTAGATATAACAAATTCAGAAAATCTTTCCGGATCAGAAAAAAGAACGCTTATCAGACCGCGTGGAGTTCCAAAAATTTCAACAGGAAACTTTTCCCACAATCCCCCCTTATCTCTGAAAGTTGGTATCCCAGATTCTGCTGAAACCCCAGCACCTGTAAATGCTATAACAAACTCTGATTCCAGTATCTTCTGAGCAGCGTATTGTATAAGATCAATTTGTTGCCCGTTCATAAATCAATCAATCAAGAAAAAATAAAGATTAATAATGAAAATTGAGCAAACTGAAAAATGAAAAAAATGAGACATAAGCATAATGAACAGGAGGAAAGTATAAAAAAATTTTTCAGATTTAGTGTATTTTTAAATTAGTGTATTTTTAAATTTTTGAGTAGTCCCCTTTCACGAGCAGATTTATAAATTGCATATCCGACAAAAACATCGAGAACAGCTATACCTGTTGAGTCAAAAACTACTCTCCTATTAGGTGGCACCTTCTTTATTCCAGCAATTATCTCTCCGATCTCACCAAATATTATTGATTCATCTATCTGACCATTTTTCAAAGGAACATTTATTTCTCCGCCATGAATCGCCTGCTCCCTATTATCTACTACGACCACAGAATTTTTCAGTATTTCCGGAGAAAGTTCTTGTTTTCCAGGACCATCAGCCCCCATAGCATTTATTAACTTTACATTTTGGACATGTTCTAACATAAGAAAAGGTTTATTTGATGGAGTAATAGTAACAACAACATCACAATCTTTGAAATCAAAAAGAGAATTAGCTTTTTTGGCTTTAAAACCAAGATTTTGAGAAAACCTTGCAAATTTCTCCATAGCCTCTGTAGATACATCATAGACTATAAGCTCATGTACTTTTTTGATATAAGATATCAAAGCAAGTTGGGTTCTTGCTTGAACTCCACAACCTATTATACCCAAGCTTATACTATCTTTTTCACGCAATATATGTTTGACAGATAAGGCTCCCGCTGCTCCCGTTCTCATAGCCGTAAGGTAAGTAGCATCCATAACACACAACAAAGAACCTGTATCTGAATCAACAAGTACAAAAAAACCTATAACTACCGGGAGATTTCTTTTTTTGTTTTGGAAATGCACACTTACAACTTTCATCGCACTTACCTTTTCACCATCTACATCAACAACGGAAGGCATCACTCTCATGTCTCCGTCCTGATAGAAAAAATATAGCTTACTTGGCATCTGCAAACGCTCCTTGTATTCAGCTGTATACCTATAAGCCTTTTCGACATATTCCAACACAAGTGATGGAGTAAGGATATCAGAAATTTCGTCAAATCTTATAAAATAAGAGTCAACTTCAAGGGATTTGAACTCATTCTTGAGAGAACTGATAATTTTCTGCTCATAATCCATAATACATTATATAACACAAAAATATATTTCACGGAAAATATTATGTATTTTCCTAAAAAGCAAATTTTATGTTGAAGAAAATGAAAAAATCTCTTGAGAAATTGAAAACAAAAATTTTCAATAGAAATTTTATTTTACAGGCTATAAGGTACGGAACAGTTGGAGTAGTAGGTATCACAACAAATCTTTTAATCTTTTCTTTTCTGATTTATGTACTAAAAGTATGGTATATTATATCTGGACCGATAGCTGGATTTATATCCATGACACAAAATTTTATTTTACACAAAAAATTCACATTCAGAGGTTATTCAAATTTCAAGCTCATGTCTGTTTCAGGTGCAACGAGATATACAAAATTCTTTATTTTATCAATTATAAATGTTCCGGCATTCTCATATTTGCTGTACTTTCAGGTTGAAATATTGAATTTCCCAAGGGTATTATCTCAACTTTTTGCAAGCTTAATAATAGGATTCTTTTCATTCATTATTTCAAGGAAATTCATTTTTTCATAGCTACAAAGTTTCTCTGCAATCAGAACATATTCCTATAAGCTCATGCCTATGACTTATGAGAACAAAACCAAATTTCTCAGCTATTTCTTCTTGAATATCTTCAATTCTTTTATCTTTAAACTCGATAACCTTCCCACACCTCTGACATATCAGATGATCATGATGAGAGGAGACAATCTCAAACCTTGAAAATCCATCTCCGAACTCCCTTTGAGAAACCAAACCTACTTTTTTAAGCAAACTAAATGTCCTGTATACTGTGGCAAGCCCTACATTTTTCTTCTTTTTTCTGATCTCTTGGAAAATTTCCTCAACACTAACATGACCACCAAGCCTTAAAAACGTATCTAATATAATTTTCCTTTGAGAGGTGAGCTTTATACCTTTATCTTTTAAAATTCGTAGGATATAAGATAAATCTTTTTTTACATTTTCTTCCTTTTTTTCAGCATTAATTTCCTCCATTTGTATCATAAAATAATAAGTTTTTTTTAAAATTAAATCCAAATTTTTATTCATAAAAAAATAATCTGATTTTGTTGAACACTCAAAATATCAAAACTAAAATACTGATATAATGCTAAAAATCCTGAAATTCCCAGACCCAAGATTAAGAATAAAAGCAAAAGAACTAAAATTCATAGATAAAGAGATCAACCTGATTTTGGGAGAAATGAAAGAACTTATGTATGAAGCAGATGGGATAGGTCTCGCAGCAACTCAGGTTGGGATCCATTTAAGAATATTTACTTTTGACATTTCAGAGGAGAAAAACTCTCCGCAAGTCGCTATAAATCCAAAAATAATCTCAAAAAGCCAAGAAAAAATAGAATTTGAAGAGGGTTGTCTTTCTATTCCTGGATTAAGACTTCCAATAAAAAGGGCAAAAAAAATAGTGGTAAAGTGGCTCGACGAAAAAGGAAATGAATATCAAAAAGAAATAGAAAACCTTGAAAGCGTTCTATTCCAACACGAAATAGATCATCTTGATGGAAAACTTATAATAGATAAACTCCCTCAGGAAGAAAGGAAAAAAATCATAAACCTACTTTTTTCTAAAAGTTCTGACCTTTCTAAAATAGATTATCTATTAGGCGAGAGGGGAAAATAGACATTTCATAAATTCAGTAAAAAGTCAAAAATCTGTAAGAAAGAAAATCAAATTTCTTCACCTTACGATTTTGATATTATGAAAGCAACAGAACAACTCAGAAAAGAACACAAGGTAATTAGGCTTGCAACGGTACTCCTTGAAATATTAAAACCAGAGACATCAAAAAATATAGGAGACATTGAGAAACTTCTTGAATTTTTTAACATATTCACAGATAAATGCCACCATGGAAAAGAAGAAGGAATATTGTTCCCCGCACTTGAAAAAGTAGGAATCCCAAAAGAAGGAGGTCCCATACAAGTTATGCTCGATGAACATCAAATAGGGAGAAATCTGCTCAAAGAAATCAAAAATGACCTGCAAAACTTAAAATCAAATCAAACCCTAAAATCATCGCAAGTTCAAGAATATGAAGAGAAAATACAAGAAAATATCTCAGGATATATAGAACTCATTGAAGCACATATTCAAAAAGAGAACAACATTCTTTTTGCAATAGCAGATATGCATCTTGATGATAAAACACAGGAAGAACTTTTTCAAGAATTTGAGAAATTTGAGGAAAAAGAAATTGGTCCGGGGAAACACGAAGAATTTCATAAAATAATAGGAGAAATAAAAATCAAGGTTTTAGGTAAAGGCAAAGTTCTTGATGTGAGGGACATTCCACCAGCTCAGAGACATAGAATTATTTTCTCTGAATTTGAGAATTTGAAAAAAAAAGAAAATTTTATTCTCATAAATGACCACGATCCAAAGCCACTATGGCACCAGTTTCAAGCCGAAAAAGAAGGTAAATTCAGCTGGGGATACATTATACAAGGACCAATTATTTGGGGGGTAAGAATAGGGAAGGAATAATCAATGCAAAAATAAAAAAGAAAAAAAAGAAAAGAAAAATATAAAAAACTTCACCAATAAAAATAAAAAGATTAAAATTAAAAAATATAAAAAAAGCCGAGGTGGCGGAATTGGAAGACGCGGGAGACTCAAAATCTCCTGGGGCTAAAAACCCCGTGCGGGTTCGAGTCCCGCCCTCGGCACATTTTTTTATTGAACAATCATTCAATTTTTCTGCTTTTTAATGCACTCTTTTTTTAAAACTTATAATTGAAAATTGAAATCTAAAAAATAAAAAAAATAAAAAGGAGGTAAAACTTATGGCAACCGGAAAAAGTCCAGAAGAATTAAGAAAAGAAGTAGAAGAGGCAGCAAAAGCAGGTGACAGAAAGAAAATATTCGAAATAGGGAAAAATGCAGACCCAGAAGAAGTATACACTATAATACTTCCGACCGGGGCAAACGCAAGTGCAGAAACACAACAAAAATTACAAGGAGTAAATGCAATTGTAAAGTTCGTCGTAGAAGGTGAAGGAGGAGGAACATTCTGGATAAAGGTATCAGATGGGAAAGTAGAGGGAGGAAAAGGAGAACCACCAGCACCTGCGAACGCAACTATAACCCAAAACATAGATACATTCAGAAAAGTCCAATCAAGACAGCTTGACCCTCAGATGGCATTTATGCAAGGTCTCCTGAAAATATCAGGAGATATGGGAGTAATAATGAGACTCGCACAACTTATGAGATAAAAATTAAAACGGAGGGGGAAAAACAAAAGATGAGAAAATATAATTAAAAACTTTTATAAAACTTTCCCCCTCCTTCAATTTATGCTCTCAAAAGAAAGAGCATTAGTCATAACAAAAAAAAATAAAGGAGAAGATTTATATATATGTTTGTTGGGTGAGGAAAGTGGTGTATTTTGGTGTGTAGCAAAACATGCCAGAAAAAGTAAAAGAAGGTTTCTAAATATTTTAGAACCACCATCACTAATACAAGCCTACCTACGCAAATCTAAATTCTCTCAAAACATCATAATTGAAAAAGCCGAACTAGAAAACTTATTTGGAGAAATAAAGACTTCCCTCTTAAAAATCATGTTAGCATGGTTTTCCCTTGAAATCACCAGAGCTGTATCATTTTCAAAAGACGCATTCACAACACTTTACGAGTTCCTTTTAAAAATTTCTAGTGAAGATGAAAACTATCTGAAAATCAATTATGAAAAAATTTTATACGAATTCTCTCACAGCATACTCGAAAAAGAGGGATTCATAAGTAGAACAAGTTTAAAATCAGGTGCTAATACAAGCTCAACAACTACATTGCCGGAAGATAAAATAATAGGTGAAAGCATAGAGAAAGCTGGAAGAAAAGATATAGAAGAGAATTTGCCCAACCTGAAATTTATAGAAGAAACATTGCAAGATATATACGGGCGTAAACTAAAATTCCTTTCAATCTTACAATTGATAAAAAAAATAATAGTCGAAGATCAGATATATCTATCCTGAAATTTACTTAATCACCTTTCCCTAAGAATAGTAAGAATTCTTGCTATTTCCTTTTTTGTTTTTTTTATTCTTGCTGAATTTCCTCTACCCTCAATTTTTATAGCCGTTCTCAAAGCAAAAAGCTCTCTTTTCAATTCTGCAAGCCTTGAAATTAACTCTGCATCTGACATCTTCCGCAAGATTTCGAGCTGTTCAGTTCTTTTACTCATGTTTTTTTAATCTAAAAATAAATTTTATTGTTTTGTCATTTTTGATTTTTTTCATTTTCAAGTTTCTGTTCCTTTTCAAGCTTTCTTTTTCTCCAATCTGGTATTATCTTTTGCTCAGACCTTTCAATAGCAAGAGCGTAAGGGGGAACATCTTTCGTTATAGTTGAACCTGCACCAACATAAGCGTAATCACCTATTTTTAAAGGAGCTACGAGCATAGAACCAGAACCTATAAAAACAAAATTTCCAATTTCAGTTGGATTCTTTTTTAAACCGTCCCAATTGCAAGTTACTGTCCCAGCTCCAATATTTACATTTTCTCCTATCTTCGTATCACCCACATAAGAAAAATGTTGAATCTTTGAATTTTCTCCTATTTGAGAGTTCTTTATTTCAGCAAAATTTCCAATCTTTGCCCCTCTTCCAACGAAAACCTGCGGTCTCATTCTCGCAAATGGACCGACTTGAACATCCTCTTCTATTTCAGCACCCTCGATGTAACAATAAGGTAAAACACGAACACCTTTCTCAATCCTACTCTTCATAATATGATTTCCTGGGTATATCACAGAAGATTCCCCGATAAATGATGATATAATGAATGTATCTCCGAAAATTACAGCATTCTTTCCTATTTGAGAATCAAAAGAAATAAATGTTTCATCAGGGGAAACCAAAAATGCAATCTGGGACACCTCATCGTTTTTTATCTTTTTTGATATATGAAAAGCTCTTGTCCAATCTGACTTAGTTTTTAACCTGAAAGAAAAGGGAACTCTGAAAACTTCTTTTTTATCTTTTTTAGGTTCAGGATGCAAAGATATAATAAAACTTTCAGATTCAGACCACAAAGAAAGCTCTCCCCTTCCCAAATTTTTCCTTAGTATGAGACTGAAAATAGCTTTTGAACACTCATCAACAAAATCTGTATGTGGCGGAACAAAGCTATCTTTGAAAACAAAAAAGAAAACTTCTGGTACTTCAATATTTATACCTCTTTCACTCTCAGCTTCTAAAAATTTCTTTACTTTATTGCTTAATTTTTCAGCGGTAATTTTAGCTATATCTGGAAGAGATAAACCAATTATATCCGGGAAATCTTCACCCTCCTCTATGAGAACTACTTTCATTTCAAAACTCATACTTTACAAAATAAAAAAAATTTTCTTGAAAAATAATTTTTGAAATTAAGTTCTTCACTTTACTATCCCTAAAACTCTAAACCCCCCAAACCCGAAAATTAGAGAATATCCTATTCCAGAAAAGAAACCTATAGCTTCTCTTACATTTTTTATATACTTTGGTGGAATATATAATATATCTCCCGGTGTAAGATACATATTTTGAGTAAAATCTCCTCCCTTTATTATTTTTTCTATGTTGACGCTATAAATATCACTTGATTTTTTTGATTCATTCCATCTTATAATATAGACCCGAGAGAGTTTATCTTCTTTCGGTGAAACCCCTGCAATTATAACTGCTTCAAAAATACTTAGGGGTCTCTGAACATAAATTACCCCTATACTTTCATCTTTGACAACATAAATTTTTTGGCTTTTCATCTGTCTGACAAAAACTGTAACATAAGGTCTCTTTATATATTCAGAAAAAATCTTTTGTAATTGAACTCTTAAACCAATAGATGTCATCCCGACAACATAATATTCACCTACCAAAGGTATCAGAATCCTTCCTTCATCATCTACCTCATATGTACCAGAAACCCCTATTTCATCAGGAGTAAGTTTTATCTCAATAACATCACCCGGTCCTATCGGGTATCTTGTCTCCGGAGTAATAAATGGTCCAGGTGGTAGGGGCGGAGGTTCTTTATAACATCTTAAAGCGAAAATACCAAAAAAAATTAGACTTACAACCGAAACTTTATACAAAACTTTTTTTTCTTTCCTGTCCATATCCTGCAATCAAAATCTTTTTATATAATGAGAAATTCCAAACAAAATACTATATTTTGGTAGCTCATCTGCTACAATATTTATAGGAACATCAAGAAAGAAAGAGAAACTCTTGCCCATCTTTGTTTCAATCCCTAACGTCAAGGAAAATTCACCTTTTGCATTAAGTTTAAGAAAATCAAACTTTCCAGGTTCTTTTCTTAACCAAATAACACTTATAACTGTACCTAAATAAGGAAAAACCCGATCGTTTATTTCCCTAAAATTGAAAAATAATCCATATCCTGTTACAGGAACGATATCTTTTTTCTCCAATCTCCAAACTCCCTGAAATTCAAATATTCCTTGAATATCTTCGTCGAATTCCCCAGGAGAGAATTTTATCTTACCAATCCCACTTGCGGGTGGTATTCCTCCACCACCTCCAACAGAATAAAAAATGTTTCTTTTCATGCACGAAAAAAAAGCAAAGTTGATAAAAATTAACAAAAATAGCAAACTAGAAAAATGTAATTTTCTTTCTCGTTGATTAACTATCTGCATAACCAAAAACAAATCTTTATTTAATTTATTTATTATTTTATTTTATCAATTTGTTGTAATGTATTCCCCTTTCAGCCTTTTTATAAATTCTTTCGGAAAATCAGGAAGCAAAATAGATATTTTGCGAAAAGGAAATTTTAAAGCAACAAAAAGAGCAAAGATCTTGTCTTGATATGGAATTCTGAAAAGATAATCCCTTAGCCTGAAAAGAAAAAGATGAGAAGAAACAAAACTTGATATAACACGAGAATATAAAACATTTGATTTCTCAAATTCTTCTAACCAACTTGGTTCTTTCAAACCGAATACTTTTATTGCTCCCAATACCCCAATAAGTAAGATATTCACAATTTTGAATTTTTCAGCTATATAAATTAGCTTTTCTGAGTTCTGGTGAGAGTTCAAAATAACTTTTGATATATCAAGAAAAATTCTGAGAGGAAAAGCATGTTGAAAAAGATGACAAGAAAGCTCAATAAGGTCCCACTCAGAAGATAATGTTTTCACTTTGATATATTCACTTCTGAACTTTAATCTTGTAAATTCTGTTTCAACATCTTCATATTTTATATCAACAAACAATCTATCACATAGCCAAGTATGAACTCCAACGGAAATTTCTCCATTTTTAAGCTGTATTGCATGTCCAATTTTCTCCTTTATCTTTGAAAGAGGGATGGGAGAAAAACCAGACTCAAAAAGGGAATTCAAAAACTCATCTTTATCAGATTCTTTTATGAGCAAATCTATATCTCCTGCGTGTCTTACTCGTAAATCACCATAGTATTTTTGAGCAACAGAAAACCCTTTGAGCAATATAAAATCAAATCCTGATTTCACAAAAAATTTCAGGACTTTAAAATTATTTTTTATTTTTTTTAGGTTCAAAAGATAGTCAAGGTAGAAAATTTCTGACCAAATTTTTCGTTTTTTTAGTTCAGAAAAAATTTGAGTTGAAACTCCGTACCTCTTTGATTTGCTGAAAATCTGATATTCAAAGTCTCTGAAAGTTTTCTCATCAAATTCTTGGCCACAAAGTATTTTCAAAATTATCTCAAAAATTATCTCATCCTCTTTTGAAATCATATGATATTTTTGTTTCCCTTCCGATCTTACTGAATTTGAGAAGACCCAGTGATCTCTTTTATTTTTTCAATATAAGATTTGACTTTTTCAAGCTCTTCTGAGCTTCTTTTCACCCAAAAAGTTTTGAGTTTCACTCTTTCAGCGAAGTTTATATTTTTCTCATATATTTGGGAAGCGTATTTTAAAGCCTTCTCAAGCTCTTTCAAAAGTTCTTGCCTATAGACTTCTATCTCCTCTTCATCTTTGAGTTCATGGGGTGGCGGAGATATAGCGAGGTCTTCAAAAAGGTATCTATAAGTTTCTCCGAGCTTGAAAACGGCAGCTGTAATCCACCATGGCTCTCCGTTTCTTACAACATCCATATATTTCTTCTGAGCTTCAAGAATATACTTTACCTTACGCCTTATAGCATCAATAGGATAATTTTTCTCTAAAATAGCAAAAATGAAGCTAAGATTAGCTTCAGAAATAGAAACTATTGTTTTTGCCTCATCTGAAATTTTTCTTTGATTTATACTTTTTATTTCATTCTGTATTTTCTTAACCTCCGCTTTTACAGATGATAAATCTTGGTCTTGAATTTTGTAGTGATTTTCTAAATTTGCAAAATCAATTTCTCTTTTAATTAAAGAATTTATTATGTTTTCCGTTTTCTGGAAAAAAGAAAGAGCATAAGCGAACATTTTTCTTTTCTCATCAAGAAAGGAATTAATATCTACTTCAAATTTCTCCCCCCTTGATATTTTTATTCTTGAAAGGCGCAAGAGAGAATCAGATCTTATATCATAATTTGAGCTTTTCAAAAGTTCAGAATAAATTTTTTCCGCTTCATCATCTTTTCCAAGCCTTTCAAGGCTCATAGCAAGATTGAAAAGCGAGATTTCTCTGTATTCCTCATTTGGAGAATTGTTCGCAAGAACATCAAATATTCTTGCTGCAATCTCTATATTTCCCTGAGAATAAAAAATGAAAGCTTTATCAAACATCTCCTCATATGTTCTTACATTCAAAGAATCTTTAAGAGCTTCGTACTCAAAAATAACAGGATTTTTTCGATAATTTTGCAGGTCCTGGGATTTTTCTGGCAGTTCTTCAATATAACTTTTTTCAGCTTTGTCCCCTCCTTCTCCTTCTTTTATTTTACATTCTGAACATAAAAAATCAACTTTCTTTTCATAAATTTTAGGTTGCTTTTTAGCACAACCTAAAAACAAAATAATGAGACACAAGGAAATAATACAAGGAAATAGATTTCTCATTCCACAGCCCAATACCGCTAACATAAGATAAAATTTAGTAATCTGAAAGCAGAAAAATAAGTAATCAGATTAAACTTAAAATTTTGAGAGGTAAAAAATAAAATCTATACCTAAAATTTCTCTTGGCTAAAAATTTTTTAATAAAAATTACATGTGCAACAAAAAAGATAGAACCAAAAAACCAAAATACAATCACGATAGGAATACCGAAAAAATTTCAGAACTCTGTTTCGGGATTGCCCAAAGGGAAAAATTGGAAAATTTATTTTGTGTATCCTAAATTTTTGTGTATCTTAAATTACGGAAGCTTCAAAGATATAAAATGGCTCTACAAAAAATATAAAAAAATAGACTTTAAATTTTCAAATTATAAATTATCAGCGCACATAGTATTTAAATGTTTTCTCCACACCATTTCTTTCCAAAACTATCTCAAAGTATGTCTCATTTTGTATATCTGAAAAAATCTTCAAAATAGCCTCTGGACTTGATACCGGAACTTTATTTATTGACTTCACTACATCACCATCTTGAATTCCTATAACCTTATAGAAGCTTGAAGGAGATATATTTACAAGACGGAAACCTTGAATTTTACCATCTTTTATGTAAGGAATAGCTCTCGCTGATATAAGAAGCTGAGTCATATCAGAAAGATTTGAGACTATAAAATCACGCTTTACCTCAAAAGTATCTTCCCCTACCCGCCGGAGCTGAGAAGAAAGTGGTCCTCCACCGCTTTCAAATTCAAAAACTTGTCCCGGAGGAATTCCAACAGGTTTTTCTCCGAAAGTATTCACTTCCGCATTCTGTATCTGTGCTCTTTGCTTTTCCTCCTCAAACTTTCTTTGATCCTCCTCAAACAAAAACAAAATCTCTTTCCTATCACCACGTATTATCTCAACCCTATCTGGTTTTATAGATACTATTTTAGCTCCCGGCTCTATTTCCTCTCCTTGCTTTTTCATGAAGGTAGTATTAGACTGACTATGGTATACAAAAGCGTAGTTCTCTTTTTTTCCTCCTATTATGGTTCCAACGAGTCTGTATGAATTTGAAAGTGGAGAAACAACTACTTCTTTTATAACTTCTTCTTGTTGAGGCTTTTGCTGAACAACAATTTTTCTTCCGATTATTCCCTTCTCCCAAAGAAAGCTAAAAGCTTCTGGAGATATATTTCTTTTTCTATCATTATTTACAGCTTTTCCGTTGAGATTTACTCTCAAATTATGTTCCGTTTGCTCTATCTTTATTGAATTTTTAATGAAGAAAATTATTGTTCTTGAAAATGAGAGGCCAAAAAAGAAAACCACCAAAAAAAATAATATTTCCCTTGCTTTCTCAACTAAGAATCTCTTTATTATGTTTAACAAATTATCCATCTTACACTCCCTTACCTTTGCACTTCCTTATTTTTTCCTATTTTTTCTCTCAACTACTGTCTAAAATATATTTTAGGAATATCGCGAAAATTAAAACTAAAGCTTAATATAATTTTTCAAAAAATAATAAGAAATGGACTACTGATTAAAATAAGGAAGTTAAGTATATGACGGGAAAAGAGGTTCTTGAAAAAAAAGGAATCAAGAAAGATAACATCGTTGGCATTAAGGTAGGAAAGAAAATCTTTGATTTACTCACATCTTTGCCTAAGGATGTATTAGATGAATTAGAAAAAGCAATAGAAGAAAATAAGTTAGATAGCTCTAACTCTAATGTAAGGCTTATAAGAAGAGATAGTCCAGATGGTTTAGATATTATGAGGCATTCTTGTGCTCATGCTCTCGCCCAATCTGTAAAAAGACTTTTCCCTGAAACAAAGCTTTCCGTCGGTCCAACAACAGAAGTTGGATTTTTTTACGATTTTTACAGACCCGAAGGCTTCTCAGAAGAAGACCTAAAAAAAATAGAAGAAGAAATGAAAAAAATAAAGGGAGAAAATTTACCTATAAGAAGATTTGAACTTACAAAAGAAGAAGCAATAAAACTATACGAACAGAAAGGAGAAACTTTCAAAATAGAAATACTCAAAGAAATAGAAGATAATGTAGTATCATTTTATGAACAAGGAGAATTTTTAGATCTTTGCAGAGGTCCCCATGTTCCTTCAACCGGAATGATAGGAGCTTTCAAACTTACATCAATATCAGCTGTTCATTTTAGGGGAGATGAAAAAGCTCCGCAACTTATAAGAATATATGGTGTTGCATTTGCAGATGAAGAAACACTTCAAAACTACTTCAAGCAACTTGAAGAAATTAAAAAGAGAGATCACAGAAAATTGGGAAAAGAGCTTGAACTTTTCATGATAGATGAAGATGAAATAGGCCCAGGTCTTGTAATATGGCTACCAAAGGGAGCAAAAATAAGAAGAAAGATAGAGAATTTTTGGCTCAAAATACATGAAAAAAAAGGCTATAACCTCGTATACACACCCCACATAGCAAAAATAAATCTCTGGAAAACCTCCGGACATCTTGACCATTACAGGAAATTTATGTTTCCACCTATGGAGTGGGACAAAGAAGATGAAAAAGAGAGAAAAGAAGAAGCAAAAGATTTTGAAAGGTCAATAGGTTATGGGGGCGAAAAAACTCCATACCAGCTCAAACCTATGAATTGTCCTTTCCATATAATGATTTTCAAATCAAAAACTCGATCATACCGTGATTTACCTTTTAGATTGTGTGAATTTGGAACAGTTTATAGATACGAAAAAAGCGGAGTTCTTCACGGACTCCTTCGTGTAAGAGGTTTCACCCAAGATGATGCTCACATATTTTTGAAAATAGATCAAATAGAAGAAGAAGTTTCTGAAATTCTTGAAATAATCAAAGAAATATTGAGCATGTTCGGATTTTCAGAGTATATGGTTTTTTTATCAACAAGACCAGAAGAAAAAGTAGGCACAGATGATGAATGGGATTTTGCAGAGGAATCTTTAAAAAAAGCGTTAGAAAAAAGCAAACTCAATTTTGAAATAGACCCCGGAGAAGGAGTTTTTTATGGACCAAAAATAGATCTGAAAATAAAAGATGTTCTCGGAAGAGTTTGGCAATGCTCAACGGTTCAACTTGATTTTAATCTGCCAAGAAAATTCTCCGCCTTTTATATAGACTCAGATAACCAGAGAAAACCAGTGTATATAATTCACCGGGCTATATTTGGCTCATTTGAAAGATTTTTTGGGATATTTATTGAAAACACGGCAGGAAATTTTCCTCCATATTTTTCCCCTATTCAGTGTGCAGTAATAAGTGTTAAAGAAAACTCACAAGATTATGCATCATTTATTTATAATCTTCTTTTAGAAAATAGACTTGACTGCGAACTCGACTTAGAAACGGGAGAGCGATTATCAAAGAGAATAAGAAACTGGGAAGTGGCAAAAGTCCCATTTATGATAGTTGTTGGAGAAAAGGAAAAAGAAGAAAAAACAATAACAATAAGAGAAAAAGGTGGTTCAATAAAAACTTTATCAATAGAGGAGGGAATAAAATATATTTTATCAAAATGTATTATAGAGTAGGAAGAAAAATAAAAGCAAAACAGGTAAGAGTAATAGGAGAGGACGGGAAACAAATTGGCATTCTTCCTTTGGAAGAAGCTCTAAAAATAGCTGATGAGAAGGGTCTTGACCTCGTAGAAATAGTCCCGAACGCCGATCCACCAGTCTGCAAAATAGTTGATTTCGGAAAATTCTTATATGAGCAAAAGAAAAAAGAAAAAGAAATAAAGAAAAGTCAAAAGGTAATAGAAGTAAAGGAAATGCAATTCTCCCCAACTATCCAAGACCACGATATAGAAATAAAAGCAAAAAAAATAATAGAATGGATGAAAGAAGGAGAAGTAAAAGTGAAACTTGTAGTCAGAGGTAAAGGAAGGGAAGCATTGCATACTGAGGTAATGAATAAAGTCATGGATAAAGTTATGCAATACCTTTCAGATTCAGCACAATTTGAAAAACCGCCATATAAAGAAGGAAGAAACTTAGTAGCAGTAATTACACCAAAAAGAAAGTAAATAATTATTTTTTTTAAAAATACTTTTTCCTCAAATACAAAAAATGCAGGCATTAGGAGAAAGAATAAGAGAGAAACTTTTCAAAATATGCGAAGATATAAAAAAAGATAAAATCCCTCCCATACAGTATCCCGAAAGACCGAAGAACGACGAATACGGAGAATTGTTTACAGATATTGCATTCAAACTTGCTCCAATAATGAAAAAATCTCCAAATGTTATAGCAGAAGAAATAAAAAAAGAGCTACAAGAATTCAATCCTTCCGTTGTAAATGGATTTATAAATTTCAAAATTCCTCCAGAAATTTCAATTGATTTTCTTTTCAATTTCACCAAACCCAAAAACTTTGAGGGGCAAAAAATTTTGTCTGAATTCGTTTCTGCAAATCCCACAGGTCCCCTACACATAGGACACGGAAGAATAGCCGCTGTCGGAGATGCGGTTTCACGAATGCTTGAATTCTGCGGAGGAGAAGTTGTAAGAGAGTTTTACATCAACGACGCCGGAGAACAAATAGAAAAACTCGGGCAAACGATAAAAGGAACTGGCGAAGAATATAAAGGAGAATATACAGAAAAAATAAAAAAAATTCTCCAAGATGAAATAAAAAATTCCGATGCTTTTTCTTTGGGATTTAAAGCTTCAAGAATAATTCTCGAAGATATAAAAAAAACATTAGAGAGGTTCAGAGTAAAGTTTGAAAATTTTGTTTCAGAAAAAGAAATATCAGAAAAATATATCAGAGAAGCTCTAAAAATAATAAAACCTTATACATATGAGCAAGACTCAGCTATTTTCTTAAAAACCACGTTATTTGGAGATGACAAAGATAGGGTCGTTATAAAAAGAGACGGAAAACCAACTTATTTTGGAAACGATTGTGCGTATCATCTTTACAAAACAAAAAGAGGCTTTGACATACTATTTCAGGTATGGGGAGCAGACCATCACGGATATATAAAAAGAATAGAATCTTTTCTAAATATAGCAGGATTTAAGGGTAAATTCGTGGTCAAGCTTGTACAGATGGTTCTCTTACTAAAAGACGGGAAAACAGTCCAGATGTCAAAAAGAGAAGGAACATTCATAACATTAGATGAACTTATAGAAGAAGTAGGCGAAGATGCCGCAAGATTCATATACCTTACAAAAAATTCAGATACACAGCTCGAATTTGATATAGATTTAGCTAAAAGGAAAACCATGGAAAACCCCGTGTTTTATGTCCAATATGCTCATGCGAGAATATCATCTGTGTTCGAAGAAGCTAAAACAAGAAAACTTATTTCAGGATACGAAAAATGGAAAGATAATCTCAAAGAAAAAATAAAAGCGAAAAATTTTGATGAAGATTTTGAATTCGAAGAGGAAGAAAGGCATATATTAGGATTATGCTGTGTCTTCTACGATGAAGTCATAACTGCCTGTGATCTTTTTGAGCCGAGCAGACTTACCTCATTCCTTATGTCTCTTACAGCTTCTTTCCACTCATTTTACCAGAAAAAAAAGATTCTCACAGAAGATGAAAAAACAAGGTTCAAAAGATTTCTCGTATGTGAAATGACTAAAAAAACAATAAAAACTGGACTTGGCCTTCTTGGAGTCTCAGCACCAGATAAAATGTAGCCCATTTCAAAACAAAATTTGCCAAAAGCTCAAAGAAAACTTATATGATTAAATTAAAAATACTTTATACTGGGGTGTCGTCTAACTGGCAGGACACGGGACTTTGGATCCCGGCGTGGAGGTTCGAGTCCTCCCACCCCAACCACTGATTTGTGTCAAAAGGTTTAAAGGGTGAAATAAAAATTTTTTCCGGTACAGCAAATCAAGAGCTTTCTCAAAAAATTTCTCAATACATAGAAATACCTTTGGGCAAGTGTGAAATCAAAAGGTTTGCTGATGGAGAAATTTGGGTTGAAATAAAAGAGAACATAAGAAGAGCAGAAGTCTTCATAATACAACCTACATGCCCACCAACAAATGATAACCTTATGGAATTACTCATAATGATGGATGCCCTAAAAAGAGCCTCAGCAGAAAAAATAACCACTGTAATACCATATTACGGATACGCAAGACAAGATAGAAAAGTAGAACCAAGAACGCCAATTTCTGCAAAGCTTGTCGCTAATTTAATTCAGGTTACAGGTTCAAATAGGGTAGTCACAGTCGATCTGCACGCAGGACAAATTCAAGGATTTTTTGACATCCCAGTTGATAACCTATATGCTATGCCAATACACATAGATTACATAAGACAAAAATGGGGGGAAGGAGATGACATAGTAATCGTATCTCCTGATACTGGCGGAGCTCCGAGAGCAAGAGCATATGCGAAACATCTGAAAAGTGGGTTTGCAATAATTGATAAAAGAAGACCTAAACCTAATGAATCAGAAGTTGTTTTCGTTGTGGGAGATGTCAAAGGTAAATATGCTATAATAGTTGACGATATTGTGGATACTGGCGGAACTATAATAAAAGCAGCAGAAGCGCTACTCAATAAAGGAGCAAAGGGAGTTTCAGCAGTTTGCACACACCCCGTATTATCTCTACAAGCACCAGAAAAAATAAAAGATTCCTCCCTTGAAGAACTTGTAGTCACAGATACAATACCACTAAACGGCAAAGATACAAGATCAGGAGGGAAAATAAAAGTTGTCTCAGTAGCAAAACTACTTGGAGAAGCAATAATGAGAATATACGAAGGAAGGAGCGTTTCGGAACTATTCATTTGAAAAAGCTAAAATCCACAAAATTAGAAGACAAACAAATCCGGATATTCTTATACACATATGCATAATTATATCATATTTTATTTTTTACACATATAATAAGTTTTTATCTATTGCAACAGCAAAGGTAAGTCCTGCACCACTTTTTCCTTTAAATTTTGTTTTTGGAACAATAAGTTCAGATTTCTGCCCCGCAAGCAAAAGAGCACAAGCTTCTGAAACCGACGGAACTCCAACATATTTTTCTGCATAAGCAGATGGATTCTTTATAAGATGAGAAACAGACAAAATATCGTCTTTTGCAAAATAAACGACCTCAATACCAATATTTTCCTTCAAAAATTCAGAAAACTTTCTGAATTCATCATCATCCTTTTTTGTTTCTATTGTCGCTATTTTCCTTACACTCAAATGTGAGAGTTTATTTTCTTCAAAGAATTTGAGGAAAAATTCATAAATTTCATCAGATTTTATACCCTTGTCAAACCCTACCCCACAATATAAAACTCTTGGTCTATAAAATACACATGGAATTTTTATTTTACTTTTTTCATGCAGAATATGAGTTATAAAAAGGCATGCTTGAAATTCATTTTGTCTTTCAAAAAAGTCAGAAGGCGAAATTAAAGAAACATTCTGCGGTAAAGAAAAAAATCTTTCACCTGATTCCTGAACCAAAGCTATTTTTCTGCCATTCACCATATGTGCGGAAACCTCAACAAGAGTATCATGATCTGCTTCGACTTTCCATCCATATTCTCTACCAAATATATCAACAGGTATGGTTCCTATTGAATCAGACGCAGTAGTTATAACAGGAGTAGCATTTATAATTTTTGCGACTTTCTGGGTAAGTTCATTTGCTCCTCCTTGATGTCCAGAAAGAACACTTATTACAAATCTTCCAGCATCATCTATACATAAAATCGCAGGATCTTCTTCTTTTGATTTCAAGTGAGGGGAGATAATTCTTATGAGAGCTCCCAAAGATACAACAAAAATAAGAGCATCATAACTTTTAAAAATTTCAGAAACGAGATCTTTTAAGCTTTTGAAGTAAAAAATTTTCTCAGAACCTAATTTTTCGAGTTTTTCAAGCTCCCCTTTTTGTCTCAAATCATCTTTTAACTTTTCAGATATGAAAACATCTACCTTTGTGAATTTTATCGCGTCAGAAATTTTTAATACTATCTCCACTCCATGCAAGGTTATAGCAACTAAGCCAATCCCTTTTTTGAAAAGCTCACTAAAATATTTTTGTTGATCTACATAATAATTTTTCAGCTCATTTTCCATTCCTATTTTCTCCATATCTTGCCGATCTTTCAATCTCGTTCAATTTCCTATTCTTTATTTACTTTTGCTTATTTGCTTTTTTGACCAAATTCGCATATTTTTCAGAATAAACAAAAGATTTCTTTCCTCTCGATAAAAAAGCTTTTGATACTATAAAAAGAGCATGCATTGATATTCCCTCTTTCTTTGCTTTATCGGAAATATCAGATAGAGTTCCAAAAATTATTTTTTCATCTTCAAAAGTTACCTTGTAGCAAAGCGCACATGGAAAATCAGAAGGATATCCAACTTCAAAAAGATCACCTATAATCTTTGGTAGCAAAGAAGCAGAAAGAAAAAATATAAGAGTCGGTTTTTCTTTTGCAATCTTTTTGATATCTTCTGGTACAGGAGTTTTTCCCGGATATCTTGTTATAACTACCGTCTGAGTAATTTCCGGGACAGTATATTCAATTTTGAGATGACTTGCTGCTGCCAGAAAAGAAGAAACACCTGGAACAACTTCAAAATCTATACCTTTACTTTCAAGTATTTCAAACTGCTCTTTTACAGAGCCGAAAATAGACGGATCACCATCATGTAATCTCACAACAACTTTTCCCTCAAAATAACTTTTTTCTATCAGGTCACAAATTTCTTCAACAGACATTCCAAAAGAGTTAATTTTTTGAGCTTTTTCAGCAATATCAAGAATTTTTTCATTTATCAAGGAACCAGTATATATAACTACATCAGCCTCTTTTAAAATCTTGTAACCTTTGAGAGTTATAAGTTCTGGATCTCCCGGTCCAGCTCCAACAAAATAAACTTTACCACCTGCCATAATGAAAATTAATTTTTTACTTATCTTCTTATTATTCCTGTGAATTTATTTTTTCTAAATTGATAATTTGTTTATATCAATTTTTTTACTTATAAACTAATTTGAGACTTCTTCTTTTTTTCCTCAGAGATTCTTTCAAGAAATTCTTCGGCAAGATAAGTGAAAACATCTGATGCAGGAGATGATGGTTTATAAAGAACAACGGGTAACCCAAATCCCGGAGCCTCCGCTATCTTCACGCTTTTGACAATCCTTGTTCTGAATATTTTTCCTGGGAAATATCTCATAAATTCTTCTTCGACCTCTTTTGTAAGCTTTGCTCTTTTATCATACATATTTATAACTATACCTAAAATTTCAAGAGAGGGATTGAGATTTGCTCTCACCTCCTCAATCGCCTTGAAAAACTTTGAAAAACCCTCAAGAGAAAAAAAATCTGGAAGAACAGGAATTATAACATAGTCAGATGCACAAAGGGCACTTATTGTAAAAACCCCAATAGATGGAGGACAATCTATAAAAATAAAATCAAATTCATCTTTTCTTATATCTTTTAGTTTATCTTTTAAAATAAATTGGCTGTTTTCGCTATTAAAAAATTCAACCTCAAACCCAGCAAGGTTCTCATCAGCAGGAATAACAAATAAATTCTCAACCTTCGTAGGGAATATTGCATCTTCTATTCTGATCTCACCTGATATAACTTTATAAATCGTTTTACCTTCGTGCTGTATGTCAAGACCAACCGTAACATGCCCTTGTGGATCAAAATCAACAATCAAAACCTTAATATCAGACAGAGCAAGGGCACTCCCAAGATTTATAGCAAGTGTAGTCTTCCCTACCCCACCTTTCTGATTTGCAAAAGATATAACCATAAATTACCTTTACATTTTCTAATTTACTTATTTTTCTTTATTCAAAATTTTTATTACTAACTAACTAATCTTAATTTCTTCTAAAATCGTAGAAGATAAATCAAAGAGTTTTTCACTATCCCCTTTTGATATGGCATCTTTAAAAGATTTTATCTTATCTTTTGTTACAAAATTTTTCAATAGTTCCGCGGCTTTTGTAAAAACGTTCCTTTGGAATCTTTCTTCATGAAGCTTTATAAATCCAGCAGATAAAATAGCAAACGCTTTCGCTAACTCACTATACTTTTCTTTTTTTCTCCAAGCCCTCTCAAAGTATTCATGAGCCTTGAGAAAATCTTTTGCAAGGAAAAAATGCTTTCCTACTCCAAACAGAGCGCCTTCATCTTTGAGATGAGCTATAACATCTATTTCTATAGAAGCTCCACGAGGTAGAGCCGATACACCAACAAATGTCCGCGCAGGAAGAACATCAGAGTATTTTCTGAAAAAACTTTCCCAAATAGCATTTATTTTTTGAGCTTGATCAATTTGAGTAGTGAAAACAGTTGCTTTCACAATATCAGCAGGTGTAAGCCCAATACTTACCAAAATTCTATAAATATTTTTGAGTGCCTGTTCTAACTGCTCATCTAAAGTCTCTTTCAGAACTTCCCCATCAACACCTATCTGACCTGCCAAGAACACAAAATTATCCTCAATACGAAAAAGAGAGTACGGTCCAAGAGGCTTTATATTAGTAAGAAAAGATCGCTCTTCTCTTTCACCAGACCCTCCTCTTTCTTTTTCGACCATAACCAAAAATTTTTGTAATACCTCAAGAAAATTTAAAAATTGAAATAAAAAAAATAAACCTAAACAATAAAAAAAATAAATAAAAAACATATGTTTTACTTTCTTCTAATCGCAAGTTCAATCTTTATAAATCAGGAAGCACAAAACCTCACCCAATATGAAAAGCTGAAAGTCACCCAATATGAAAAGCTGAAAGCGGAGGAGATATTTGAAACTTTATGCTCATCTTGCCACGGAAAAGATGGATCAGGGAATCCCAATTGGGAAGAAATTGGCCTTGACACCCCACCCGCAAATTTCAGAGACAAAAAATTTAATTCAAGAGAACCTCTTTCAGATTGGATAAGAGTAATAAGAGATGGAGGAGAAAAATATGGACTTTCAAAGTATATGCCGGCATTTGGGAATATACTTTCAGGGCCAAAAATAAAAGAATTGGCTTTATACCTCAAAAGCCTCGGATATGACAAAAGATATCCCCAAGGAGAACTGAATTTCCTGCGAACGCACTACACCACAAAGGCTTTCCCAGAAGACGAACTCATTTACATAACACAGATTTCAAAAAATTACTTTTCTCACACTCTTTACTTTGCCCAAAGAATAGGTCCCATATATCAATATGAAATAAAAGGAAAACAAATTTTTGAAAGTAGTAGAGTTTCATGGGAAATAGAACTCGGACTAAAATCTGTTATATTTCATAACAAAGAAAGTTTGATTATTTTGTCAGGAGGACTTGAAACTGCAATTCCAATAAAGTCAGAAGAAGAATTTTCTTTGATGCCGTATATAGCGTTCGGTAAAGGAATAGCAGATACATTTTCTTTTCAGAGCTCACTTAAAACTCAATTCTCTCCGGGAGAAAAAACAGTAGGTGGATTACTATCCGGTGCCCTCAACTTTATTACAACACAAAATACAAAAAGAGGAGTTTTTCCAGCTGTTGAGGTAGCTTACGAGTGGGGAAAAGAGAAATATATCCATGTTGTACCACAATTATATCTTGCATTATCTAAAAGAGGACATGTATCACTAAATTTGGGATACGATCTTTATTCAGAACTAAAAAATATAAGCAACCCCGGATACTTCATAAGAGCATTTTTATTATGGGAATTTTCAGAAGGGATGCCATACGAGGGTTGGTAAATTCAATCACTAAACTAAAAAATACAAAAATTTGAAGTTGAAATAATCAAAAACCAAAAAACTTTGAGAATAAAAATTTGAAGCTAAAAATTTGAAATTAAAATTTTCTTTTATAAATAATAAAAAATGGAGATACGAGAAATTGATACACAGAAAATTCTTGGAGAAATAGAGAAAGAAGTAGAGAAAATATTTTATGAGTTCTCGAGACTCAAAGTAGCAGTTTTTGGAGATTCAATGCTTGACTCATACCTTATAGGAGATACCACAAGAATATCTCCGGAAGCTCCTGTTCCTGTTGTACATATTTCAAAGAGTTATTTCAAACCGGGCGGAGCGGCTAACACAGCAGTAAACATAAAAAAAATAGGTGGATGCAAAGTAAAACTATTTTCTGTCGTAGGAGAAGATAAAGAGGGAAATATCCTTGAAGATTTAATGAAGAAAGAAGGAGTTGAAGTCTTTTTCGTAAGAGACAGAAGCAGACCGACAACCCAGAAAACAAGAGTCATAGCAAGAGGGCAACATGTTGTGAGAATAGACACAGAAAAAACTCACAATATTGAATACACACTTGCGGAAAAAATTATATCAGAACTCAAAGAAGAGGAGTTTGATGTAATAGTTCTCTCAGATTATGCGAAAGGATTTTTTTCAGAGAATATAACAAATGCAATAAAGGAAAAAAGAAACTCAGCAAAAATTCTATGCGACCCAAAACCTCAAAATATAAAACTTTTTGAAGGAGTGTATATGATCTTACCAAATATAAAAGAAGCATATGAGATAAAAAAGATAGTAGCAGGTGGAAAAGAAGAAAACTTAAATGAAACTGCGAGAAAAATAAGAGAAAATCTGAAAATAAAAAAAATTGTTATAACTCAAGGTGAAGATGGATTGAGTTTTTTTTCGGAAAGTGAAGCTTTCCACATAATAGCTTTCGCAAAAGATGTATATGATGTGACAGGAGCAGGAGATACAACCACAGCAGCTTTCGCTTTATGCGAAGGAATAGGACTTGAAGATGAGAAATCGGCAGTATTCGCCAGTATTTGTGCTTCATGCAAAGTCTCCCACCTCGGGACATACTCACCAACAAAAACCGAGATAGTAAAAGTCTTGAAAAATTTGATAAATTTCAAATAAACCGTTCATCAAAGCATTATATTTTGTTTTATGAAACTTGAACTAAAAAGGAAGGAGTTCTTAGAGGTTTTGGGACAAGTTCAACATATAACAGAAAGAAGAGCGCATCAGCCAATCTTATCTTTTGTTCTCATAAAAGCTGATGAAAAGAATCAACTTACTTTGCTTGCGACAGACCTTGAAGTTTTTGTGAAAGCGAAATCAAAATGTGAAAAAAGCTCAAATCTTGAAGTCGCTCTACCTGCGAGAGAACTATACGACCTTGTAAAAGAAATAGATTCTGAAAAAATAGAATTAGAAGTAAAAAACGGTACAACAGAAATCAGAACAAAATCAGGAAAATATTCTATCTACTCTCTACCATCATCTCAATTTCCATATCCACCAGAGGGAGAGTTTTTCACCGCCGCCTCAATACCTTCCGCAACACTTTATGAGCTTTTTGAAAAAACAGCATTTGCCGCATCATCTGATGAATCAAGATATGTTCTCACAGGAGTTCTCGCGGAGATCTCTAAAAACGAGATAAGGCTTGTAGCCTCTGATGGACACAGACTTGCAACATATAGCGTTGAAAATGAAAACTCCATGGAAACAAAGTTCATTATCCCAAAAAATGCTGTGTCTGACCTGAAAAAAATTCTTCCTTCACAGAAAGAAGTAGAAATAAAGCAGAACGAAGGAGTTGCACTGATAAGTTCTCCAGATATTTCAATATGGATAAAGACAATAAGTGAAGAATATCCAAATTGGCGAGCAGTCTTTCCGAAAGATGAAGAGTTATCTCGTTGTATAGTAAAAAGTCAGGAACTTAAAAAAGCTTTAAGAAGGGTAGGAATTTTTGCAAGCTCTAAATTCCCATATGTCATTCTTGAAATAGACAAGGGTAAAGTCATTTTACGCGCAGAATCAGATGAACTTGGGGCATCAGAAGAAGAAATAGATGCGGATACTTTTGGCGAGGAGAAAATAGCATTGTCTTTGAAGTTCCTCCAAGATGCTGTATCTTCAATTGATTCCCCACTCCTATCAATAAAGATTTTTGGACAAACTGCACCATGTCTTATTCAGCCTGTGGGTGGTAAAGGAGCAGAAAACCTTATTATGCCAATAAAGCTTTAAGGGTTTTATCACCCAACAAAACTTTCAAGGTTCTAAAAAAATAGTTTTGATGTTCCACATGAAACATTCTTTGAGTTTGAATTTATGAAGCAGTTTTATTTATAACATCTCTTTGTATTTTCAGCTTTTAAGTTTCACGTGAAACCTTGTACTTATTTTCTATATAGACTTTGTAAATTTTTTGAGATCAGATATACTTTCTTTAAGAGCTTCCAATAGAAAATCTATTTCTCTTGTTTTTATAGATAAAGGTAAATTTATGACCACTACATCACCAAGAGGTCTTATAAAAACTCCTCTTTTCCACATACTAATACACACTCTCCAACCTGCAAGAAACTTTGTTGGAAAACTTTCCTTACCCCTCTTTACAATTTCTATCCCCCACATAAATCCCTTCCCTCTAATATCTCCCACAAACTCTAAACTCCAAAGTTCAGAAAGCCTCTTTTCAAGATACTTTATTTTATCTTGAATCTTCTCCAATATGTTTTCCTTTTTGAAAAGCTTTATATTTTCAAGAGCAAGATTGCATAAAATTGGATTACCGGTGAATGTATGTCCGTGAAAGAAATGTCTCCCCTCCCATTGTTCCCCGAGGAACAGTTTGAAAATTTCATCTTTTGTCAAAGTTGCCGCGAGAGGGAGATACCCCCCGCTAAGTCCCTTCCCAAGACATACTATATCTGGCAATTCATTTTGCTTCTTTTTCAGTTCCCATTCAAAACCGAACATTTTTCCTGTTTTTCCGAAACCTGTTGCGACCTCATCCACAACTAAAATAGCGCCTATTTTTTTTGCTTCCTCCAACAGCATCTTGAGGTACCCGGGAGGCAAAGGTATTATGCCTCCGGCACCTTGAACTCCTCCCTCAACGAAAATAGCAGAAGGTCTTTTTTTCCTCAAAATCTCCCGAGCTTTTTCCATACATTCAAAGGAACAAATCTTCTCTCCCTTCTCTTTTGCTCTGTTCCATCTACATCTGAAACATAGAACCGGCGGAAGCTCAATCGAACTGAAAAGAAATTGAGAGTACTCTTTTGTAAATTGAGTCTTGCCAGATATAGCCATAGCCCCGAGTGTATCACCATGATATGCGTTCTTGACACATGCTAGTTTTATTTTATTATTATTATTTTCACTCTTTTTATTATTTCTCTTTACAAAAGAGAGAACCATCTTTATAGCTATTTCTACTGCTTCTGCTCCATCTTCTGAGAAGAAGACTTTTGGAAGACCTACGAGGTCCGAGAGTTCTTTTGCTAAAAGTATTGAGGGTATATTTGCCAACCCCAAGGTTGTTGAATGCTGGAGTATTTTTGCCTGAGAAATTATCGCTTTCACAAGTTCAGGTTTTGAGTGCCCATGCAAGATGCACCATATAGAGGATACGGCGTCAAGATATTTCTTGCCGTTTATATCAATAATCCAGTTTCCTTCCCCTTTACATATTATTGGCGGTTTTATCTTTTTGTAAAAGTTCATTTGAGTGTATGGGTGCCAAAAATGTTTTATATCCCACCTTCTCAAAGTTTCCTCTTTGAAGTTCATATGCTTTTCTCCCATGTTTTACCTCCTTTTCATTGAAGCATTTTTATAAAAAACAAAAGCTTTACAAAAACAAAAAATAAGTTTCACGTGAAACTTTCAAATCTAAAACAAATTTAAATCTAAAATTATGTCTTTGAGGTTTTTGACAAATTCCGAAATCTCGGCTTTTGTATGTTTTGCGGTAACAGTTATCCTCAGTCTTGATGTTCCACGTGGAACAGACGGAGGTCTTATTCCCTGAACAAAAAACCCTCTCTCAAAAAGCAAGGAAGAAACCCTCATAGTATTTACCTCATTTCCAACAATAAATGGTGTTATTTGGGCAGTTATATTGGAGGGTAAAAACTGGTAAAGATTATGCCCTCTGATTTCATCTCTCAAAAAAAACGCATTTTCTAAAACCTTTTGTCTCAGAGAATGATTTTGACTGAAAATCTGAATAGATCTTTTTGCAGCATACAAGATAAAAGGCGGCAAAGCAGTAGAGAAAATGAAACTCCTTGCCCGAGAAATCAAAAATTTTATTATATCCTTTGGAGCTATAACAAAAGCACCAAATACTCCGACAGCCTTTGATAAGGTAAAAAGTGCTATATCTGGCTCTACCCCGAGCTCATAACTTAATCCCCGCCCCCCATCTCCAAAAATTCCAAATGCATGAGCTTCATCTACATATAAAACTGCTCCATATTTTTCACATAAAAAACTTATCTCCTTCAGAGGTGCCACATCGCCGTCCATAGAAAAAACCGTATCTGTGATAACAAGTTTGAATTTCGCCTGTGATTTTTTCAGAAGGTCTTCAAGGTGATTGACATCACGATGACGAAAAACATTTACCTTTCCCTTTGATAATCTACATCCATCTATTATTGAAGCATGATTGAGTTCGTCTGAGAAGATTTCACCTTCATGATCGCACAGTGCAGAAATTATTCCAACATTTGCACACCAACCGGAGTTAAAAATAAGAACATCTTTTCCTTTCTTTTCAAGTCCAAAAAATTCCCTTATGAAATCCTCAAATTCAATATGAGGCAAAAAGTTTCCACATACAAGACGTGAAGCACCTGATCCAGAAGAAAAATTTTTTACCCCCTTTTCCAGCTCTTCCAATACCTCCTCATTCTTTGTCATTCCAAGATAGTCATTTGAACAAAAAATAAACACATCTTTTTCTTTCCCATCAACCAAAACTGTTCCATGTGAAACATCATAAGAAACAAAAGGAAAAGGAATTTTTCTGAGCAAATTTTGCTCCTTTATATCATCAAGTTTTTGGAAAATATAATCAAATTTTCCTAACACGAAATCAAATTATTTGCAAAATTTTGAAAATTTTGTAAACTTCAAATTTTTTCTGGTTTGCAATAAAAAAATGGAAAATTTGCTTTTTTTTTGAAAACAAAAAAGTAAAAAAATAAAATTTTCTTAATGCAAACAGAAATAACAGAATTGCTTAATGCTATATCAAAAGAGATAGACCTTGAAAAATACTTTACAAAAGTAATTTTTTTCCTCTCACAAGATTTCTGCAAAAAGTGTGAGATAATCTGGCCAGAAGGACAAAATTTTTTCCACCTGAAAAAAGTAGGAAGAAACAAGGTAGAAAAAGCAGAATACGAAAGCGAACCCCAAATCCAAGAAAATGGATATAAAATAGTTTCCCTTGACGTTCCTTCTTTTTTCCCACAAAAAGCTTTCATAAAGTATAAACCAAAAGTAAAACTCTCTTGGAAAAGATTTTCCGAAATATTAAATATAATATCTTGCGGAGCAGAAATAGTAATTGAAAGAAGAAAAAAACTCGGAGATATACACAATTTAGGAATCGGCCGAGAGAACCTGATAAGATCCGCTATTGAAATCTCAAATCTTTGGCACAAGGTCTATGAAAAATATAGCGATAAAAAATCTTTCTTAAACGAAATAATTTTCTCTATAAAAAAAATAATACCTGCAGAAAACATAGGATTAGTAATTTTCTTTGAAAATGAAATGATTGAAATTTTTTTAGATGAAAAAGATGAAGAGTTCAAAAAATTTCTTGAAACAAAACTCAAAAATCCAGATTTGCCCGAAACCTTACCTATATATATAGCTGAAATAAAAGGTGAAAAAATCTCCGGACTTATAGGATTTAAATTTTCACAAAAAGTAGAAGACGAAAATTTGAAAATAATTACAGCAGTTTTTTCTTCAATCCCCAAAATTTATGAATTCCAAAAAACTCAGGAAGAGAAAATAAAAAATGAAGTACAGAAAATATTAGAAGAACTTGAAACAGGAATAGCCATTTTACATAAATTAGATCATAAGACTCTGTTCTCAAACAGAAAATATCAGCAGATCATAGAAAATATAGAAAAACTCAAAGATATAGTCCTGTCAGAGATAAATTTTCTCTCTGTATTCGGAATTCAGGGATTCAAAAAATTAAATTTAGCAAAAAAGGATATAAACATATATACAAAACCTCTGGAAGATGACAGAATCCTTATAGAAATTCAGGAAACGACAAAAGAAGAGGAAGAAAGCACAGAGAGAATATTGCTTAAAATACAACTCATAAAAAAAATAATAAATGTTATCTTGAGCATAGCAGAAAAAGAGTTAGAAGTAGAAAAAACTCAAAAAACAACAAATTCTCTTTTGAGTCTTCTTGAAAAATCTATCAGAGAAGAACCTTTTACACCAACAGAATTGAAAGAATTCGTTTTACCACTACAAAATAAATTTGAAGGAAAACTTGATATGGACACTGCAATTGAAAATGCCAAAAGCTTACCAAAAAATTTTCTCCTTATTTTTATCTTCCTCATTTCAAATCTTATAAAAATCTCAATAGAAACCCGTGAAAAATGTAGAGCGAAAATGAAAATAGGAGAAGTATCAGATGAAATCTCCGTTGAATGTGAGCTCCAACAAGAAGGAAAAAGATCAAAAATAAAATTTATAGAAGATGAATTAGATGACGTAATAGATAAACTTGGAGGTACAATATCTATACACAAAGATAAAAGTGAAATGAAAATCTCTATTTCAATCCCAAAAATAGAATGATCAACAAAACAAAAAACTAAAAACAAAAAATAAACAAAAAATTGAATAGTTGTTCAAAAATAAGAAAAAAAACAGGATTTAAAATTAAAAATAAAAGTATGCAGAAGAAAAATTATAACTATTATAAAACCTTAGTTTTCTCATTATTTTCTCTTTTAATGATAACTGGATCAGCAAAAGCTCAAATACCTGAAGACTTCCCCAAGATTCCCTCATATGATATAATAAAAACTCTCACTCCAATTCTTGAAAGAGCCTCGGTTGTCATAATACAAAAAGAAAAAAACAAACCTCCTTTCATAACCGGGATCTTACTTATTAATGAAAAAATAGACAATGTAATAAAAGTAGTCAGAGACTTTGAAAAATATCATGAATTTGTTCCAAATGTTTCCAAAATAAGAATATTAGAGAGAAAAGAAGATGGAACAGAAATAGTTGAGTATAACTTGGCATTTGATGTTGCTCTTGGACTAAAATTTAAAATAACTTACACTTTGGAGCAAAAATATGATGAAAAAAATTATCTGATTTGGGGACTTCCAGCAAAAGGTAGAGAACAAGCTTTCTCAGATGTAAGATTCATTGAAAAATATTATTCAACAGAAGATGGAAGGACTGTAATGATATATTCCGCTTATGCAGACCTTGCTTCTTTTGGATTTCTCTCAAAATTAGTATACAAAGCTTTTCCCGAACTTCAAATTCCTACATTAGTGTCAGTCTCAACTCTCTTTCCAGAAGCAGTAAAAGAAAGAATAGAAGGTAAAAAGATAATAGTAGAACCTAAAAATGTAGATTATGAAAAAATAAAAATCCCACAAAGATTACCGATTGAGTCTCTACTCCCTATACTCAAAACATATAGAACTATAATAGTTTCCTGGCACCCTGATGAAAACAATGTAAGATTTTTCTCATCATATTCTCTTTTGAGGAAAGATATAAACTATGTGAAATCTCAAATAACAAATTTTGAATCTTGGAAGAAAGTTTTCAGAATAATTGAGGATGCAAAACCAACTCAAATAGAAAATGGATATAAGGTAAAATTCAAAATAAAATACAAAATATTACTCCCAATAGAGCTTGAATACACACAAATATATACCTGGATAGGTGATTCAAGACTTGAGTGCGAAATAGATAGAAAAGAAAAGAGAGATATAGAAGGTGGATTTTGTAGCTGGGATTTCTATGAAACGAAATCTGGAACTGTAATAGGATATACAGAATTCTCGGACCTTCGTACAGGTAGCTACTTTTTGAAACTTCTTATGGATAAAGTAGCTGGATTTGGCATAGGACTAAGAGTAGCCATGGTTTCAGCCCAAGCAGAATACCTACGATGGCTATAAATCAGAAAAACTCAAAATAAAAAGTAGAAAAAAATAAAAAACAATCTTTGATATACTATACAAAAAAAATTATGAATAATATTTTTTTGATACCATTTTTTGGGCTTCTCATAACAATAGCGGTTTTTCCACTTATAAATCCTCACCTGTGGGAAAAGAATAAAACAAAAGCAGTAGTTTCAGCAATATTTGGAGTTCCAGTTCTGATATATCTTATTTTAAAATCCCCTGCGAAAGTTCTTCACGTAGGGGAAGAATTCATATCGTTTATATCTTTGGTGACATCTCTTTTCATAGTAAGTGGAGGGATATTCATTTATATAAGGAAAAAACCAACTCCATTACTTAACACCGCTATTTTGTTTTTTGGCTCTATCCTTGCAAACCTTGTAGGAACAACCGGAGCAAGCATGATTTTAGTTCGTCCATTTTTACGGCTCAATAGATGGAGAAAAAATACCTTTCATATTCCTATATTTTTCATTTTCACGGTTTCGAATGTAGGGGGAGGACTTACACCTATTGGGGATCCACCTTTGTTTATGGGATTTTTGAAAGGAGTCCCTTTTTTCTGGTCACTCAAGCTTTTTCCAATCTGGCTTTTTGAAATCTCAATCATTCTCATTGTGTTTTTCATCTGGGATTCAATAACCTTAAGAAAAGAAAAGTATCCGGAAACTTTGGAGAGGGAAGGGGATAAAATTTTGATATTCGGAAAGAGAAATTTTGTTTATCTGGGTTTGATACTTTTGGCCGTTATATTTTTGCACTTTCCCTTCAGAGAAATAGTTCAGTGGACAGCAGCAATTTTATCTTTAAAGACTACTCCGAAAAGAATAAGAGAAGATAATGAATTTACATTTCATCCAGCAGAAGAGGTAGCGATAGTCTTTGCAGGTATATTTGCGACCATGACGCCAGTTTTAGATTATCTCAAAGATAATGCAGATAAGTTCGGAATAAATGAGCCTTGGCAATTTTTCTTTCTCACAGGATTTCTATCTTCTTTCCTTGATAACGCTCCCACTTATCTTACATTCTTCTCTCTTGCACAAGGTATTTCCGAAAAATTTGGACTTACTCCTCAGATTGCGGGGGTTTGGGAGCCGTTTTTGAAAGCTATATCATGCGGAGCTGTTTTTTTTGGAGCTAACACATATATCGGTAATGCGCCGAACTTTATGGTAAAGAGTATAAGCGAAGATATGAGAGTGAAAGCACCAAACTTTATAGCATATCTTTTATATTCTTTCATCATTCTTATACCTTCCTTTACTGCTGCGGCTTACATCTTTTTTGATTTTTTAAGATAGTAGATTTTAAATAAATAAATAAATAAGGTATAAAATACATGTTTCACGTGAAACCATGCTCAAAAATATAGCTTTGAAAATAGCTTATATAGGAAAAAGATATGCAGGGTGGCAGATTCAAAAAGATGTTCCAACAGTTCAGGGAGAAATAAAAAAAGCCATAGAAAAAATAACCGGAGAAGATAAGATAAAAGTTATAGGAGCTTCAAGAACAGATGCAGGAGTTCACGCTTTGTGTCAAGTTGCAAACTTTATCTCATCATCTGAAATACCCCCTGAGAAGTTCAAATATGCTCTAAACACAGTTTTACCAGATGACATAAAGATACTAAAATCGTGTGAGATAGATATGAGCTTTAATGCAAGACACACCCCTTGTGAGAAAACCTACAAATACATCATATATCAAGGGGAAATAATTCCGTTTTTGAAGGATTTTGTTTTAAGTATAAAATCAGAGCTCAATATAGAAAAAATGCAAAAATGCGCAGAGATGCTGGTAGGAGAAAAAGATTTCTCAGGATTCACTCCAGAAAAAATAAATACACAAAGAACAATCTTTCAATCTCAAATTACAAAAAAAGGAAATTTCATAATATATGAAATAAAAGGGAGAAGCTTTTTAAGGTATATGGTCAGAAACATCGTCGGAACACTTATTCTTGTCGGACTCGAAAAGCTCAAAGAGGAAGATTTCGAAAAAATTCTAAAAGGAGAAGAAAAAGCAAAATTTACAGCCCCTCCGCATGCTCTATACCTTGCAGATATAAAATATCCCATGTATGATATATAGAAAAAATGAAGCCCTGAAAAAAATTTTTTATTATTTACCCTTTTTGTTTTTCATTCGTAATAAATAGAAGCTCAGGTCCCAAAGATATTTTAAGATTAGTTTTCTCTCTTTTGAAAACTTCTCCGTCTAAAGTATACCCCCCTTCAAAGGTCATTTTTACATTCTGAGCAACTCCGTTGAATGATTTTCCAAGAACTTTCTTCCCAAGAGCGATCCACAAAAAATTCAAAGCAAGTTTGATATGCGGATCAGCAAAAACAGCCACAAAAAATTTATCTTTTTGGTAATTTTGAGTAAAAGGTGTTGTAAACAGAACCATTTTCCTGAAAACAGATACAATGCAAGATACCACTTCTTTATGTGGAAAAGTGAAACCATCTATTTGAACCTCGCAATCTATGAACTTTTTCAATATATGAGAGAGTTCTCCACCAAAAATTATAGAAAAAATAGATTTTACCATAAGTGATAGGGCTTTTTCTGGACCAAAACCTTTTGAGTAGTAGTATTCCATAGCGGAAAATATCAGCCCATTTGCAAACATAAATCCAAAATGAGGCAAAAATCCTTCTTCTTCAATCTTCAACGGTTTGACTTTCCTTATGTATAAAGGGTCAACATCAGAATAGGAGGTGAAATTATTGACTATATCACAGACTATGCGGGGAGCAGTACCAGGGGTCTGATTTTTTAATATGTTTTTTGCAACAACATTTAAAGAGCCAGCTCCTATTGGGATCAAAAAAGGTATATTTTTTCCTTTTGCTTTCAATTCGTCATATAGTGGGATGAAAAAGTCAGCGAAAGTTTTTATTGTACCATCTCCTCCTACTATAACTATTACATCTGAACAAAATGCAATTTCTCTTATTTTTTGTTGAAGTAGATTAGGAGAGACCCCACTGACGATCTCAAAGGTGTGCGAGCGGGAAAGGTGCTTTCGCAATATGTCTTTGATCCTTTCCTCCGAGAAAAATCCATAAAATGCCTTGCCCGAAAATGGATTTAAAAAAAATGTAATATGCATAGGTTATATATATATTTTTTTAAGCTTTTGTATTCTTTAATAACTGAATTTATTTTTTGTTTTGTTCATAATGTATTTCCCCATAATAATATTAATACATAAATATATACCTATAAAGGTATTTTCTTGATATAAATAATACTTCTTGATTTTTTATGGAAAACTTCTGTTTCCCTTGAGAGTATTGATTTTTCGCTGTTGAAAAAATTGTTGAAAACGTGTTGAAAGTAATGTTGAAAAAATTGTTGAAAATTTTTGTGGAAAAACTGGGGTATTTTTAAACAAAGTTTTCCACTGATTCTCCTAATTTTTCCACAAGTTTTCCACAGGTTTTCCACAGGATAATCAGTGTTTGCCATTCTTTCCGCTTCCCGATGCTTCTCCAAGAATTGTTTCTCTTATTGATGTCAAAATCATCTGTAAAGATGAATCTTTCTCTTTCTCTGTTTTTACTTTTTCTATTGCATAGATTACGGTTGAATGATCTCTGTTTCCGAAAATTTGTCCTATTTGAGGGGTTGAGAGATTGAGCAACTCTCTGCAAAGGTATATTGCTATTTGTCTTGCCATTGATATATTCTTTTTTCGTCTGGGACTTTGTATTTCTTTAGGTTCAAGGTTGAAAAACTTCGCTGTTATTTCTATTATTTTTTTTGCATCAACATTTTTCAGTGGGACATTAAGTTGAGATAATGCTCTTTCAGCAAGCTCAAGGTTTGGTTCTTTTTCCTCTATTTCGGCGAACATAACTACTGTTTCCAGAGCTCCTTCAAGCCATCGGACATTTCCTGAAATTCTCTCTGCAATATAGTATATTACTTCATCGGGGACCTTGTATCCTCTCTCATATGCTTTTGCTTTGAGGATTGCTACTCTTACATCAAACGGAGGAGGTTTTATTTCAACTATTCTTCCCCACTGGAATCTTGATATAAGTTTGCTTTCAAAATTTTTAAGGGAGTGAGGGGGTTTATCAGCTGTTATTACTATTCTTTTTTTTGTTATAAGAAGATAATTTACTGTCTCAAAGATTTCCTCTCGTGTGGCGGACCTTGAATCGGTTTCAAGTAGATTTATATCATCTATAAGAAGGACATCGCACATATCTCTGTATTTTCTTCTGAATTCTGTGAGTATGTTTTCTTGATATGCTGTCATGAACTCTCTCATAAATTCGTTTGCGGGTATATAAATTACTCTTGCTCCAAATCCGTACTCTAAAACTTCGTTTCCTATTGCGTGAAGAAGGTGGGTTTTTCCAAGGCCACTTGGGCTCCATATAAAAAGTAGGTTTGTTCTTGATGTACCTTTTGCAATTTCCATCGCTGCGGCTTTCGCTAATTTGTTGTTTTCTCCTGTCACATAATTTGAAAATGTGAATCTTCTATCTATCGGGAATGTAAGGTTGAGCATAAACTTTCACCTCCTTTTTATCAATTTTACAAATTTCCTTTTCTTGTTTCTACTCTTTTTTTATGGGTAGAATTAATTTTATCTTTATTTTAATATTTTAATTGTTTCGAGCTGTAATTTCAAACATTTTTATATATTTTCGGTAATTTTTTAACAACTTGTTGAAAGATTTGAGGTTTTTCAACAAAATTAGAAGTAGAAAATACTAAATTCAAAAATAAAAGAAAACATAAAATCAAAGACAAAGAAAATTCGTTTTAGTTTTTTAGTTAGTTTTTGTTTTAAAAGTATTTTATGAGTTTTTCATAAGAAAGTTCAAGTAAGTTTTCCATAATAAGTGTTTTTACTTTTTTTGAGAAAGGCAAATCTGAGTGAAACATGCCAGATAGTAGTATATTTTTTGTATTTGGTAGTTCTGGTAGAAGGCACGATTCAGGGGGAGCCATCCAGTCGTGTTCTGATGAAATTGAAACAAAATAGCATGACGGGGGAAAAGGCTTTTTTTTCAGCCTCCTTATAAAATCTGAGCCCTCCCAGAGGTCATATGCAGATCTGAGGGTTCTTATTATGTTTTTGAGTGGAGCAACAAGTATAGCATACTTTAACCCGTTAATGGGCGATGCAATCGTTATGAGACGGTCTATAAAAGAGGCTCCATCCATAGCTCTGACGATATAGTGGAGTAAAACTCCGCCCATAGAAAAACCTATTGCTGGTATTCTTGCATATTTTTTTGTTCCGTTGAAATTGTTTTTGAAGAATAGCTCGAGAAATAATCTAAGCTCACTTGCCAGGGTTTTCATATCTTTGTCTTTACCGAGTCTTTTGAGTTCAAAAGATATGGGAGCAAATCCTGCATCTTTTAGAGCATTATCTACTTCTTGCATAGATTCTCTTTTCATAAGGTAACCTTGTATAACTATTACAGGAGTTCTTCCGGTTCTCAGTAGAGAGTAGCTTTCATCTGATATTTTCCATGCTGGTAGTAAAGAATCTATAATTCTCCCCCTTCTTTCTTTTTCCAAAATTATATCAACTAATCCCTTTATATCTTTTATAACTCTCATCATTTTTTATTTGTCAAAACATAAAAAATTTTTTAAATAAAAACTTCCTTTTTCTCTGTTAAAATTATTTTTAAATGCTAACTTTTTTCTCTCCATAATATATAAATTAATCGGAAAAAATGTGGAAAAGTTAAATTTACAGGAAAAATAGTATATGGGCGATTTTAAAAGGCAAAGTATTATATAGTTGATAATAGAAGCAGTAAAAAAATATAGTTGGTGCGCAAATAAAAAATCACCCCGTACCATTTTTTATTTACCCCGTTATGAACAAATTATAAAAAAACAAAAATATTTTTTCAACTTTTTTTGAAAAATTTTTTTTATTTTTTTTATTTTTTTTTGAATATTCCAGATAAATTGAATTTTTTTTATCCAATCCGAAATTTTTCAGTATGAGGAAGATCCTTGTGGCTTTTGATGGGTCAGAAGCATCAGAATTTGCTTTGAAGAAGGCACTTAGCTTTGCACAGAAAAATTCCAAAATCTTTGTTTTCTATGTTATAGACGAAGACGAGGTAAGGTGGCCTTCAAGGATTGATATATCTTTGATATGGTCGGGAAATATAGTTGAACTTGAAAATAATATTCTTGAGATTCACAAAAAATATGCAGAAAGGTTATTAGAAAAAGCACGGAAGATAGCTAAGAGGAAAGGTAGAGATGTAAAACTCTCATATGATGTCGGATATCCACCCGATAAAATAATAGAATTTGCAGAAAAACAAAAGTGTGACCTTATAGTCCTTGGGAGTAAAGCAAGAACTCAGTTAGGATTTATGCTCGGTTCAGTTGCTCAAAAAGTTGCCGTAAAAAGTAAAGTACCAGTTCTTATCGTAAAAGGTTCTGGTTAATTTTTAATTCTACTTTAATCTTTAACTCTGTTCTTTCAGAATTTCAGGATACAATCTATTTTTTTTGTTATTGGCATTCTTCTGTCTTTCCCGAAGGCTCTTGAACTTATCTTAATTCCGGGTGGTGCCTGTCTTCTCTTATATTCTGCTTTTTCTACCATCTCTATAACTCTTTTTATTGTCTGTTTATCTACACCAACTACTTTTTCTATAATTTCGGGTGGAGTGTCTTTCTCTATGAAAAGTTTCAGGATTGCGTCAAGGATTTTATAAGGTGGTAGGTCGTCTTCATCTTTTTGATTCGGTCTGAGTTCGGCTGACGGTGGTTTTTCAAAAACTCTTTTAGGTATTATTTCTTTCCCTTTCATTTCGTTGTAAAACTTAGCAATTTTATAAACATCTGTTTTGTATAGGTCTTTTATGACTGCAAATCCTCCTGCAAGGTCGCCATACAATGTAGCATATCCAACGCTCATTTCACTTTTGTTTCCACAAGCCAAAACTATATGACCGAATTTGTTTGAAATTGTCATAATTATGTTACCTCTTATTCTTGCTTGCAAATTCTCCTCGGCAGAGGAAAATGGTGTCCCACCAAAAAGTTCTGAAAGCTCGTTCATAAAAGCATCATAAATCCTCATTATTGGAATCTTCAAAAATTTTATTCCAAGGTTTTTTGAAAGTATTTCTGCATCTTCAACTGAGTGATATGAAGAAAATTGGGATGGCATAGATATCCCAAGAACATTTTCGGACCCTATTGCTTCTGTTGCGATACATGCTGTAAGAGATGAATCTATTCCTCCGGATAATGCTATAAGGGCTTTTGAGAACCTATTTTTAAAAATATAGTCTCTGGTTCCAGTAACGAGTGCTTGAAATACCTCTTCTTCCCATTTTGGGAAATCATAAATTTCCCCCTTTGTTTCTCCATCTTTTTGTGTTATAGATAAATCTAAGTTTATAATTTTAAGCTTTGAATCGGGGGAGGGTTTTTCTGTTCTTCTTCGTGGGTCATGAACTCTTTTGATATAAACTTGCGTTATATCTATATCTTTTATGAGGATGTGCTCTTTGAAAAGGGGAGCTCTTGCTTCTGTTTCTCCCCATGGTGATATTACAGATGATGTTCCATCAAACACAAGTTCATCTTGGCCACCGACAAGGTTGCAAAAGAGTATGTATGATGAATAGTCTGCTGCCCTTATTTTCATCATGTCTTCTCTCATTTTGGGTTTTGAGATGTGATATGGAGATGCAGATATATTTGCAATTATTTCTGCTCCTCCTTCTATTGTGAGAGAAAAAAGAGGTTCTGTTGGATGCCAAATATCTTCACATATTGATATACCTATTTTTACATTGTCTTGTGTTTGCAAGACTAATTTCTCATTTCCAGAGGAAAAATATCTCATCTCATCAAAGACTCCATAGTTTGGGAGATGGATTTTTTTGTATTTGTATATTTTTCTGTTGCACAAAATTGCCGCGCTGTTATATATATCTTCTTCAAGATCAACAAATCCCACAATTATAACAACATTGTCAGAGATTTCTTTTATTGATTCCAGTGCTTCTTTTTGCTCTTTTATGAATTTAGTATTAAACACTAAGTCTTCGGGAGGGTATCCACAGAGTGCAAGTTCAGGAAAACAAATTATTTTTGCTCCACCTTCTTTTGCTTTTTTAGAAAACTCAATAATTTTTTTGGCATTTCCTTCTATGTCTCCTACTGAAGAATTAATCTGACATAGGGCAACTCTTACATACATTTATATAAATGTAAGAATGAATGTTTCTTATAAATATATATTAATGAATATTTTGTTTTTGATTTTCTTTTATTTTCTTATCTGGAATTTGATTGCTAAATTTTACATCGGTTAATTTTATTTTTCGTGATCACATTTCACATAATAACCATATTTCCAGAATTCTTTTCTTCTGCTTTAGAAGTTGGACTTATGAAGAAAGCACGGGAAAAAAAAATAATAGATTTTGTTTTTATAGACTTGAAAAAATTTGGAGTGGGCAAGCATAAAGTCATAGATGATAGACCGTACGGTGGAGGAGCTGGTATGGTTTTGCGACCAGAACCTATTGTTTCTGCTTTAAGGTCCATAGATTTCAGGGGAAATAAAAGAATCTCTATTCTCATGTCTCCTTCTGGAAAGCTTCTCACCCAAGAAAAGCTTGAAGAACTATCTTCTTTTTCAGATATAGTTATTGTCTGTCCAAGATATGAGGGAGTAGATGAAAGAGTGAAAAAATTCATAAATGAGGATATATCGATTGGAGACTATGTTATACATTCTGGTGATGTGGCGGCTCTTGTAATTATAGAAGGTGTCGCAAGGCTAAAAGAAGGATTTATGACGACCTCTACAAAAGAAGAGATAAGCTTTGATATTTTAGATTTCCCACAATTTACCCATCCGAAAATTTTTGAAGATATGGTAGTTCCGGAAATTTTGCTTTCTGGTCATCACGAAAATATAAGAAGATGGAGAATAGAACAATCAATCAAAAAAACTCTTGAAAGAAGACCCGATTTAGTTTTGAAATTTTTTATCAAAAGAGAAAACCAGTTGAATTTGACACCAGAAAAAAAAGAGATGATAAAAAATTATCTTTTTGATATTTCTTTTTATGGGAATAAAAGAAACGAATTATTAGATGAGGAAATCTTTCATTTGATGCTAAATTATCTTACAAATATAAAAGAACTTTTTTCATATTGATTTCAAAGTAAGTAATCTATTTTTCAAAAATAAGGAATCTATTTTTTGTTTTTTTATTCTTTAATAACTGATATGAAGAAGGCAAAGAAAAATGAAAAGATAAGTAAAGGAAGAAAAACGAGGCAGTTAGGAGCTAAAAAGGGCCAAAAGGTTTTGAAGGAAGAGCTTTTCCCAATAGAACCTCATGGTGGAAAACTTGTAATAAGATATTTTCCAAAGAAACAAGAAAAAAATTATCCTGTAATAAACATATCTCGGAGAGAGTGGTGTGATCTTCAACTTATTGGAATTGGAGCTCTTTCTCCTCTTTCAGGTTTTATGGGGAAAAGGGATTATCAGAGCTGCGTTGATAATATGAGACTTTCAGATGGGACTTTGTGGAGTATTCCGATAACGCTTTCCGTTGATGATGAAAACTACGTAAAAGTAAAAAAATCTGATGTCATATATCTTCAATATGAAGGGAAAATATGGGGAGAAATATTGGTTGAAGAGATCTACAAACCTAATAAAGAAAGGGAAGCATTGAAAGTTTATGGAACAACATCGGAAGAACACCCTTCTGTATCTTATCTGAAAAAATCTGGGGCAAGATATATTGGAGGAAAAGTGAATGTTTTTGAGATTGACAATTTTGGTTTTCCGAATGAATTTTTTACTCCGTTGGAGGTGAGGAAGGAATTTTTGAACAGAGGTTGGAGGAAAGTTGTGGGATTTCAGACAAGAAATGCTCCGCATAGGGGACACGAATTTATTCAAAAATGTGCGCTTGAATTAGTGGACGGACTTTTTATAAATCCTCTCGTTGGAGAGACCAAATCAGATGATGTACCGTCTGATAAAGTTGTTGAAACTTATAGGATTTTGATAGAAAAGTATTATAACAAAAACAAGGTTTTTCTTGCGGTTCTTCCATCTGCGATGAGATACGGTGGCCCCCGTGAGGCTGTTCATCATGCTATAATAAGAAAAAATTATGGTTGTACCCATTTTATCATAGGAAGGGATCATGCAGGATACAAGAATTTTTACGGTCCGTACGATGCTCACAGAATTTTTGAGAAGATAGACCCAAAGGATCTTGGAATTACTCCACTATTTTTTGACAATGCTTTTTGGTGTAATATTTGTGGGGAGATGACAACTGAAAAGGCTTGTCCGCATTCGGCAGAAAATAGAATATCAATTTCAGGAACTCAGGCGAGGGCTATGTTATCTCGTGGTGAAAAGCCACCTGCTGAGTTTATGAGACCTGAAGTTGCTGAAATCCTCATAAGCTTTTACTCTCAAAGAAATCAAATTTAAATTTAAATTCAGATCCTATTTAAACTCAGAGCCTATTTGCTGAGCAAAAATCTTTTTTGAATTTGTTATTTACTTTGAATTTATTATTTACCTGTGTTCTCTGTCTTTTAATTTTCTATTTTTTTAATTATTGATTATTCGGGAAACTTACATACATTTTGGGGTATTAAGCACAAATCTTTTTTTATTTTTATGTCAGAAGAATTTATCGTACCTGTAATTTCAAGTGGGCATACAGGGATAATAATAGATGGACCCGATCCTGATTCTCTTATTTCGCTTTTTGTTGTAATGTTAACATCATAAGTGTTATTTCCTACACAACCTCCATAAGAAATTATCTTGCCAGTTATTGTAGCATCAATTGTGTTTCCGCTTTGGTACTGTGTGTAATCAAGATTGATCAAATCTAATTGTACCTTATCTCCGAATTCTATATTTATTTTTCCTATTTTTTCTTGTTCATTTCTCAGCGTATATCCACCTGGGAATTTTATAGATGATATATTTGAAAAAGAAAAGAAGCTCTCTTGTGGCAAACCATTTTTCATTATTACTATGTGTAAGGAGATGTTCTCAAATATAAATCTACTTCCTGACAACGAAAATTCTCCTGAAACTTCACCTTTAATTTCGGGAGATGTATTTGATGATACATTTGATGATACAGTAATGTTCAGTATATATTTTAAGTTTTGTTCTTCTAATAACTGACCTTCTATAATGAGTGAATCTGAAAATTTACACTTGTCAAAAATTTTTTTATTGTTTTCTCTCTTTATACAGTCTTCTCCTTGAATTGAAATTACATTTTCAATAAAGTTTTGTAAGTTTTTTATGAAATAAGCCGAAGTAGGAATAATGTAAGATATCTTTGAAATTATTTCCTCTGGAATGTTTTTTTTGTTTTCCTTTGAACAATTGAGTATTCCTAAAACGTAAAAGATGGTAAATAATAAAAATAATAATAATAATAATGAAATTTTAGCTATTTTATTTTTGAGTCTTTTATTCATAACATAAGAAAAAAAGATAATATAAATTTGTAATTTTGATATTTTGCAAATAAGAAAAATTTGGGTTAGCAGATTTTATTTTTTGTTATTCGTTTTCTATTTTTCACTTTGTTTTATGATATATTTTGTTGTGAATATTGTATCGATTATAAGTTCAGTGAGAGTTTTAGGAGAGGCTATTTTTATGTCGTCGGGTACGGATTGTCCTGTTGTGAAGAAAGCGATAGGTTTTTCTAAAAATGTCCCGATATTTATTATGGTTCCCGGAAATGATGTTTCATCTACTTTTGTGAATATCAGGTAATCAATTCCTATTTCTGAAAAACCTTTTATAACATTTATCATTTCTTCTTCTCTTTGTGATGAGGAAAGAAGCAAGCAAGTTTCTATTTTTGCTTTGCTACCTATCTGTCTTATTAAAGAAGAAATTTTTCTTATGTTTTTTATATCATATTGGCTTTTGCCCATTGTATCAACAACTATTAGCTGGAATTTTGTAAGTTCGTTCCAGATTTTTTTAATTTCTTCTTCATTCGTAGCTACAAAAAGAGGAATTCCCATAATATCTGCATATTTTTTTATTTGTTCTACCGACCCGATTCTATATCTATCTGTACCTAAAAGTGCGACTTTTTTGAATCCGGACATAAGATAAAGTGCAGATATTTTTGCAGCGGTTGTCGTCTTACCTACACCTGTTGGTCCAACAAGAGCTAAAAACTTTGATTCTCCTCTGAAAACATCTATCAGTGGATTTTTGAATGATAAATAATTTTGAATAACTTTTGCGAATGATATCTCATCAATTCTCCCTACCTTTGATATATCCTCTGTTATAGATAAAGCAATATTTCTTTGAACTCCTTTTGATATAAGTTTTTTGAACAGAAGGAGTCCATAAGTTGGTAGCTTTATTTCTGGTGGAGAGAGTTCTTTTTTTGACATGAACTCAACATAGAGTTTGAGATTAGAAAATTCTCTCTTTATCTCTTCTATTTTTTTTGATATTTCAGAAAGGAGAGCTATATCATAATTTTGCTTGATTTCGCTTTCATTCTGATTTTTTTCTTTTTTTGTGTTCTCTTCTGAGGAGTTTGATTTTATGTTATCTATTATTTTTTTATTTCCCAATTCATCTTTTCTTTTTTCTTCTTGTTTTTGGTAAGTTGATACTATGCCTACTATGACTTCATAATATTTTTCTCCGCCTATTTGTTTTTCTTCGTAGCCGAGCAGAACTCCGTTCCCGCCTGTATCTTCTTTTATTTTCTCAAAGATTTTGAGTAAGTTTTTTCCGGAAAATTTTTTTATTACGGAGTATTTCACAAATATAATTATACCATTTTTTCTTATGCTATGTATTTTGAGTCTTTTGAGTGAATCATCAGAACCGTTAGATATAAATTCAAGGCTTTTTGAACAGAAAATAAGGTTTTTGCATGTTTTCTCTTTTTCGGTGGATTGTGTAAGTATTGGAAGAAATGTGGGAATAATAGGTGCAGATTTAAATCTACCAATTTTTAGGAGGAGAACAGGAGGAGGAGCTGTATTCCACGGGGAGATGAAAGATTTGTGTTTTGCTTTTACTTTTGAATCCTCAAAGCCATTAAAAAGTATTTTTTATGATATGGGGAACATTGTTGGGAAGTTTATTTTAAATGAGTTTAAATTACCTTCGGTAGTAGTCAAAGAGAATGGAGATGTCATTTTTAATGGAATTAAAATAGCTGGGATATCTTCTGCAAGGTCTGGAAAATTTTTTATGGTTGAGGGTTGTATATTGATTTTTGAGGACTGGAAAAACGTGAGAGTTCCACAATCTCTCGATAAGGGGTTTTCAAGTTTTTGCTTTAACTTTTGGGGACAGAAGATGGGAAATAAGGAAAATTTCCAAAAATTTTCTTTTTCTCTTTTTTCCTTTTTAAAACAGAAAATTGCTTCATTTTGAGAGTTTTGTAAAAAGTAGTAAAAGTCAGAGAAAAAATCTTATTTTTTTCTTTTTTTTTCTTTTTTTTCTTTTTTTGTGCGTGTTGTCAACTTTTGATTGATTATTTTTTATTTTATAATGCAAAATAGCTAATTTATAAGGTAAAAGTGTTAATGTATTTTGTATAATTAGTTTATATAAAATTTGTCAAAATTTTACACTTTTTTTGCAAAAATGATTAATAAAATTATAATAAATAATAAAAAAAAGATAAAATATATAAAAATAAAATATATATAATAAAAAAATTTTAAAATTAATAATATATATTTATGAATGAGGAAAAAGAAAAGGTTGTGATAGATAACAGGAGTGCGTTGATAATAGTTGACGTTCAAAAAGATTTTACACCTGGGGGGGCCTTGGCGGTTCCTGATGGTGATAAAATAGTACCAGTAATAAATAAATATATTGACGAATTTAAGAGAAGTGGGGGGAAGGTTTTTGCTACACGGGATTGGCATCCAGAAAACCACATTTCTTTTAAAGAAAGAGGGGGGCCATGGCCACCTCACTGTATACAAAATACAGAGGGAGCGCAGTTCCACCCGGATCTGAAACTTCCAGAAGATGTCGAAGTAGTATCAAAGGCATATGAACCAGACAAGGACGCTTATTCTGGCTTTGAAGGAACTGATCTTGATGAGAGATTAAGAAGGTACGGTATAGAGAAAGTTTTTATTTGTGGGCTTGCAACAGATTATTGTGTGAAAAACACGGTCATTGATGCTATTTCAAGAGGATTTGAAACATTTCTTCTTACTGATGCTATAAAAGGAATTGACGCAAATCCGGGGGATTCAGATAAGGCAATAGAAGAGATGAAGCAAAGGGGGGCAAAACTTATGAGTTTTAATGACATTGAAAAAGAAGAAGCCTTGTCAAAAAAGATTGAAGAAATAAGGGACCTGGCTGAAAGAAAGATAGCCGAAATTTCAGAAGATATTTCTAAGAAGGTTGAGGAGACAAAAGAAGTAATAAAGGGTGTGGTAAAGAAAGGTCAAAAACAGATTAAAAAATCTGCTAAAAGAACAGCAAAAGAAGCAAAGAAGGCAGCAAGAAGAACTGTAAGGGATGTGAAGAAAACCCTTAGAGGTACTATGAAGGATTTGAAAAAGACATTCAGGAAGGCCGGTTATGAAGTTAGTGGCAAGTTGAAAGAGGCTTTGCAAAATGTTATATCTGCGGTCAAGGAATCGACTAATAATTTGAAGTTGGGTACGGGTAAAGCCGGTGGGGGGAAGTCTGATAAAAAAGAATTTCGGGTAGGAAAGAGAGTTGGTGAAAAGAAAAGTAAGGGGAGTAAAGTTTTCCCCAGGAGAGATATCTCCCGGGGAATAAAAAGAAGGAAAGGAGGTGGAAAAGCTATGGCGGCGAAGAAAACAGCAAAAAAACCAGCAGCAAAAGGTAAAAAGCCAGCAGCAAAAAAATCAGCATCAAAGAAAAAATAAATAATAAATAAGGGGGGCGAAATCGTTTAAAATATTTTTATAAAAAGCCCCCCTATATTTTATTTTAATAATTCTGACATTTTTTGTGTATTTTCTTTTTTTTCTTTTTTTTAATTATTTATTTCTATTTATTTCCTGGATATATATCTTTTGTCTCTTCATTCCTCTTTTCAGTTTATCTCACCGCTTCTCAGATGTTTTTTGACTATTTTATTTAGGTAATCTGGAAAACGGAAACTACAAGTAATTCGTTTTATTTTGGCTTGTATGGATTGATTTTGGGGGGCAAGTTTAGAGCTTTTTGTTTTTTTATAGTCCTATGTCTTTTCGGAAATGTGAGGATGGGAATTCTATTTTTTCTTCAATTACCTTGTATGAAATTTCTCGTGCTTTGTCTTTATTTTTCCCGAATCCGACTACATTCAAGACTCTACCACCTGTTGAGATTATTTTCCCATTTTCTCTTTTCGTCCCAGCGTGAAAGATGATGAAATCTTCTCCTTCCTCATCTCCTTTAATTTTTATCTCCATCCCTTTTTTATACTTTTGTGGATATCCTTCTGCTGTCATAACTACGCACAAAGCATGTTCCCTTTGTTCTATTTTATCTGGAAGTTTCCCTTCAATGGTATTTATTATGAGGTCAAAGAAGTTTTGATTTATTGATGGAAGTAGGACTTGTGCTTCGGGATCTCCGAATCTTACATTGAATTCAAGAACATAAGGTTCTCCGTTGTGAATCATTACTCCTACATATAGTATTCCTGAAAAGATTATGTCTTTTTTTGTTAGTGTTTTCATAAGTGGTACAACAATTGATCTTTCGATTTTTTCTTTAAGTTTTTCATCTCCGTATTCAACGGGAGTATATGCTCCCATGCCACCTGTGTTTGGACCTTTATCGTTATCAAGTAGTCTTTTGTAGTCTTTTGCAAATCCAAGAGTTCTGAAATTGTTTTCTGAGCATATGGCAAAATAAGATATTTCTTTTCCTTCTAAGAACTCTTCAACTACGATTTCATTTCCTTCATCTCCGAATTCTCTTTTTATGAAAATTCTTTCTATTGCTTCTTGAATTTCTTTTTCGTTTTTACACACGAAAGTTCCTTTTCCTGCGCATAAACCTGATGCTTTTATAACAATAGGTGGAGTAAGTTTTTTTGTTGAGAATTTTCCTTTTTGAAAATCTTGAAGTGAGAAAATTTGAAATTTTGCAGTTGGTATTCCTGCTTCTTCCATAATTTTTTTAGCAAAAGCTTTTGAGGATTCAAGTTTTGCTGCTTCTTTTTGGGGACCAAAACAAAGTCTTCCTTGTTTTTGTAGTTCATCTGCTACTCCATAGGCAAGTGGATTTTCTGGCCCCACGATGATGAGGTCTATTTTGAGTTCTGCACATATTGAAGCGACTTCATGTGGATTTTCTGGATTTATTGTTGTAAGATTTACACCTATTTTTTCTGTTCCTCCGTTCCCAGGAGCAAAGAAAATTTCAGCTTCTTTGTAGTCTTTTTTGAGTCTCCATCCTATTGCGTGTTCCCTACCTCCGCCTCCAATAACAAGAATTCTCATTTTAAATTTTATTTATTCTTTGAGATGTAGTTTTGCGAAAGACAAGTTTTTGTTTTATATGTTTATATACTCACGCGTATATTCTTTGATTTTTGATTTTTATCTCTTGAATTCTTTTCGGTTTTTATATTTGCAAATTTTACATTATAATTTGGCCTTCTAATAATGTTTAAATTATCAAATCTCTTATTTTGTCTATACCTGGCAATATATGTGTGATATTGCAGGATCATTTTTTGTATATCCTGGAGCTGGATTTTCAAATTTTTCATTGGTAATCTCAATATTTGAGATTTTGTTTAGTTTAAACAATCCTGGAAGATTGCCCGACGAACTGTATCCACCTACCTGATATGCACGCAAAAACTCATCTCCTTTGCCTTTATGAATACCATAAACCATATTTTGATAGAGCTACTCTTGCTTCATCTTTTTGAAAAAATAAATAGTCTGGTATTATTGCTTGTTTTTTAGATTTCTTGAGAAACCATCAACATAAATTACCTTACCGGATTCATCCTCTTTATCTAAGCTCAAAAATTCTAGGAATATAATGAGACCGATTAGTTCTATAGTTTCCTTTATGCGTTGCCCAATTCTTGGGAAAGGCCATACGTTTCTAACTTAAAATCTTCTGGGTCAAATTTTGTTATTTTGTGTGGTTTCAATAAAGGAATTTTGATATTATCTATAATGACAAAGTCATTTTTTTAAGAAAATCTAAATATTCATCCTTAGTTATTTCCTTCATATTATCAATCATCGGAGGCAAAGATGGAAAAGCTTTGGTGGTTTTTTTTAATAAATTTATTATATCTTTTCATAAGTTATTTTTATCGGGGAATTTATTTTGAGATGCTACCCCGGGCAGGACTCGAACCTGCAACCTGGCGTAAAGCTAATATTATTAAACAAAGCGGTTCGAACTTATAACCAAAGCATTCCATGTTTAAATTATATTTCTTAGGTAGAAAAAATCCATAGGAATATCGCTGCTACCTAATCTTCTGTAAAAAATTCCATTCAAAGAAAAAAGGGAATCATAAGATCTTCCTATTTTTAATTTTAATATTACTTTGTTGGAAGAAAGGAAATGCTCACTTATTCTCACAATAGGTATTGGTGTTATGGAAGTTTTTATAGCATTGGTTAGTTTTTTCTTAATTAGATCTAATTCTTCTAAGTTTTCAAAAGATATAGGTTCTAGTTCTCCATTATCTTTTATACCTATGAATATGATGCCACCATAAGTATTTGCCATTGATGTTATTGATTTTAATATAGTATCAGGGAAATTTAAAGAATCTTTTGATTTAAATTCTATTATCTCATTTTCTCCTTTTTTAATTGCTTCTTCTATTGAAATATCTGGAACTTCTTCTAATATTAATTTTCGGATAAGCTTTCTTTTGAAAAATATATTTATAAACAGGAAGATTATAAATATAAACGCTATCGTTAAAAACACCAAATAGGCTATATTAACTTCTGCTGCGGAAATTACGTAAAGGTAAGGATTTTTATCTATTCTGAGTAATACAATATTGTTACTAGTTTTATCAAAATATATATGAAATGGGAAACGATTGTATTTATCTATTTTTTCTAGATAATATTGGGGCAAAAAAGCTGGAATTCCCCACCCCCAGTTCATTATTTTTTCATCCTCTCTAACGATTTGGAAAGCGTCTGATTTTATTTCTCCTTTGAAGAACTGGGGAATATTTTGGATTTTATATGAATATAGTAATTTTGATTTCACATTCTCCATTTCCTTTTTTAATAAATCACTCAGATCCTCTTTTACCTCAAATAATCTCCATGGAACTTTTAGAGCTATTCCTAACATAATATAATATTTCTTCCCATTAATGATAATGGAATCCGTATATAATAACCACTCTTCAGAGGTAATTGATTTGTATATTTTAGGTTGATCAAATTCTTTCAAAAACTTTATATCGGAATAGCTGAATGGGCTTTCTATAAATTCATTAGTTAAATCAATAAAGAAACCATTTTTATGGATTATAAAATCAGCTGATAAGCTATCCTTATTCATATCATTTACCCATTTTTCTATATCACATTTTGTTTCATTACATTCAATTAGTGAAAAAGTATACAGATTTCTCTGGATTAAATCTCTATTAGTTTTGTAGATAGTAATTAGCAAAACGGCAGCGATTAGTACAAGTGAAATCAGCAAACTGAAAACAATTTCATTTATGATCAATTTTTTATAAATTCTCTTTTTCATCATTCAGATTAAACCCGTGTTTGGTTGCTATTTTGAAAATTCTCAATGCATATTTTATCTGTTTATGTGAAAGCTCATAATTTCTTTTAATTAATTCAGCTATACTATATGCGAATCCTCTATCTTTGGGCGAAAGTCTATGGTTTTCTTTTGCCCATTTGGCTAATTTTTTCCATATTTTGTAATTCTTACTCTCAAATAAATCTAGGGGGATTTTTGGGTCTTCTTCTAATGAAATCTTCTTACCACTTACACTTTTCGTAATGGTGTCTCTTGTTAAACTTATATCCTCTGTATAAAATTCTTCTTCTAAATAAGAAGATAATTCCTCTTCATGTTTTTTGTCTTTATCTACTTCGAGCTTGGCTTGTTCTTCTTTCTTATGATTCTCAACTATGTTATTAATTTTTTCTATTAATCTCTCGATATAGCCATTCGGATCTTTCCAATATCGAGTAGATGGTATTCTTAGAATAATCCAACCAGCTCTTTCCAAGATTTTTTGTCTTTCAATATCATCGACATTTAGCTCGCCAAATTTATCATAATGTTGCCAGCCATCGCATTCTATTCCTATTCTTAAACTTCCAATAAACAAAGCCAAATCAATCCTATAACCACAAGCTTTATATTGCGGATATAGCTTAAATCCCTTTTGGGTTAATCTTTCATAAACATCTCTTTCAAAGTCGCTATCAAATTTTTCGCTCACAATTTCAGACATAAATGAGCCCTTAGCATATAAAAGGAAATCCTTTAATAAATTTGCAGGAAATTCTTCTATATCTCGTGAGATGAAAAACACCATCTTTTTTCTGGCTCGTGTTAAGGCTACATTTAATCTATTTTTACCAAATTCTTCAGATAAAAGTGCTGAAAATATTTTAGGCGATGAATTGGGAGCATATCTTAAGGAATAAATAATAATATCTCTTTCATCTCCTTGAAATCCATCTGCGGTAGAAATAATGACTGGTTCATTATTATTTTCTTTTTCTTTACATATTTTGTACAGGTCGATATCTTTTTCCTTTTCTTCCACAAATCTATCGAATATATAATCAGCTTGTTCTCTAAAGAAGCTAATAACTCCAAAGCTATATTTTCTATAACGGGGATCTTTAAGACAATTCTTTAAGTATTTTATAACCTCTTCAGCTTCTTTTTTATTTACCTTATTAACTTCTTCTGCATTTTCTACTTTATGAAATTCAAAAGTATCACCAATTCTTTCTAATCCTTCTGTCATTATTTTCAGGTTGTTTGCGTAAAATTTTTCATTACTGAAGCTTATAATCTCTGGTAAGCATCTAAAATGTTCTCTTAACATAATTCTATTTTTGGGTAATAATTTATCAGGGAGAAGATTGGCAAGCTTTAAGCAAGATGAATCTCTTGTTATTTTGAAAACATCACCAAGTTCGTCATTAGATAAGTTTTCTGCTTGAAATTTAGAATTAGATATTTCTTCATCAAAGAATAAAAGCTCTGGACTTTTAAGCTGTTTATCATCCCCTATAATTATTATTCTCTTTGTAATAAATAAGAGTGGTAACAAATAAATTGGTAGAAGTTGTGATGCTTCATCAATAATTATATAATCAAATAGAGCCGGTTTGAAAGGGAATAATTTAAAAACATCCTCGATTTTTACTATCCACAATTTAAATAATTCCAAAATTTTGACATACTCTGTTTTATTTTTAATTGCTTCAATCTTTCTGATTTTTTTAGTTTTTAAGATTTTCTTTAAAGACTCGACTAAACGTCTGTTTTCTGATTTATTATTGAATTTATTTATTCCAGCGCTAATCTTGTTAGTCAGAAGTTTTTTGGAATTAATTTTTATCTCTTTTTCTATATGATTTAAATTTTCGTGTAAACTATCAATCTCATTATCAGAAATTTTAATACCCTCTATTGCTTCTTTAAGGACAATATAAACAAGAATTTTTTCGGGATCGGTTATATCGTTTTCATATAAAGAGGTGACTAATTCATAAAAATTTCGGTATTCATCTAAATTTAGATCTTTAAGCAAAACTACATTTTTCAATTTTAGGCTGTTTAAGATAGTATCGAGTTTATTAATAAAGGAATAACTATACTTTAAATTTTGATAAATAAAATCGCTTCTGCCTCCGTAAGTATCCAATAAAATTTTTATAACTTGGTTGTCATCTTTATTTAATAAAAAATCTATGGTAATTTCAATTATAGCTAATGTTTTATAAGTTTCACGAAGGTTGGATGTTGAGATTAAGCTTCTATTTATTTCTTCATTAATTAAATTTATTGCTTCATAATATAAAGGAATTAAATTTTTCTTATAGATTTCTTCCTCATACCTTTCAAATATTGAGACTACTTTGGAAATTAGATTAAAAAAATTAATTTCTTTCAAAAAATTAAGTTTACTAAGATATTCATTAGTTATGGAAATTGTTCTTTTTCTATATTTTTCATCATTTAATAGAGCATTTAGGTCAATTTCTAAAATTTTCGATAAGTTCTTACTTTTATTTAATAAGTCCCTAATTTGTTTTTCTAGGGGTGAGTATTTTTTCCCCAGTATTTTACTAAAAATTCTGATTATAGTATAGAAAATTATTTTTAGTTTGTTTGGTGGCTTGAGTATCTTTTTAAGTTTCTCTAATGAATTTCGTAAATCATTGATCCTACTTTCGATTTCCTTAACTTTTTCTAGAGTAAAATAATATATTCCTATATTTTCCAGTACTGAGTTTAAAAATTTCAGAAAATCATAATCAGAATATTGTTTATACAGAGGTAGCTTGTCACATAGCTCACTAAAAATATTTTTTAAGTCATAAACTAAGTTATAAAGCGAGTTTAGTTCTTCGATCCTTCCTGAAATTTTAAGTTGAATAATAAGTTTAAATAGCTTTTCAAAAAATGCTTTATATGTCAATGCATCATTGTATTCCTTTATACGTTTCAATTTTTCCGATGTAGTTAGAATGTTGTCTTTAAAAATTTTCCCTTTTTCTATATCTGCGAAAATACTAGAGAAAATTCTTGACAAAAACCTAAAATCTTCTTGCAAAACTTCTTCGTCAAAGAAATTAGACTGTCTGAAATAAATAAAAATCTCAACGATATCAATAAAATCTTTGAAACTAAATCGTGCTAATTTTATATTTTGTTTTAAATCGTTTATTAAACCTTCAAACTGTTCTTCTACATTGTTATCTGACACTAGATTTTGTGTTTTCTTGGCAATAAATTGTTGAGCAATTTCTCTTGATCCTTGTATTAAGAAATATTCTTTAAATCTGTTTTCAATTTCCATCAAATCTACTTTATCCTGAGAGAGGAAATCCTTATACAAAGTTTCATAGAAAAAACCAAATATTTTCTGATTTTTAAAATATTCATTGATTTTTCCTTCTATTATTTTTCTTTCGTTTTCTAAATTTTTTCTTTCATTATACAAACGGGAAAAATTCTGTTCTTCAAAGTTTTGATATTTTACATTTTCTAATTTGCTTAAAAGTATTTCTCTTGACTTTCGTTCTCCTTTGAGCCAAGAGATGTATAAATAATCATGAATTTTAAGTTTTTCAAGAAAATTAATTATAACCTCAAGTGCTTTTTCTTTGTAACTAGTTATAAGAACACTATAACCTTCTTTAACGAGATAAAGGGCTAAATTGGTGATAGTATGTGATTTTCCTGTTCCTGGTGGCCCTTCTACAGGGACAACTTTATATTTAAGAGCAGACTTTATAACTTCTTTTTGTTCTTCATTGGTGGGTAAGATTAGATCGTCTGGGTTAAATCTTTTTTCATTTTCATTATCACTATTATCCTGCGGGTCAGTGTATTTTTCGTCAGAACTAAAAACATCAAAAATTAAACTTTCACGGTTATATGTGTATAAATCTTTTAATTCTTTTAGAGCTTTTTCTAAATGATAGTCAGGTTTACTTAGTAACCATAAAACTAAATTATTAGCCAAGTATAAGGTACTATCTTTTAGGTTATCTAAATCAACTTTTTTGTATACTCTCTGTAATTCTGCTAAATTCCTATTTTGAATGTCTTCTCTTTTTAAAAGTGGATTTATATTAAAAATTGTGTGGATGATTTCTTTTATAAGATTTTCATCCTTAATGTTAAAAAGATTAATCTCTTCCGCTTTAGAAATGATCTCATCTTTTTCTGGAAGTTCATTTATAAATTTAGAAAGGGAATAAGCATTAAATTCTGTCTCTTCAATTGGTTCAATTTTTATTGAATTATCTTCTGGATTGTGATAAGCTTTAATTTCGATAAACCAAATGGGGGTATAATATATCTCTTGATTTCTTTTAAAAATTATAAAGGGATAACATAAATACAATTTCCTTTTTCCTGTTTCAGCGGCTTGTTCACTTTTTTCAATGAGCCTAAGTAGTAATTTATATTGTCTTAAATCCTTTTCTATGTTATATTCTGTTTGTTCTAAAGGGCTTTTTGTTTCAGTTGAAGATTCAACCAAAAAACTTTGAATTATATTTTCTGGTATTTTTATTTTTAGGTTCTCATTTTTTAACGAAAGGAGTGGGTTTGAACCTTGGAGGATATCATATAAATCTACAGAAAAGCTTTCTTTCCCTAATACATTGTTTCTTTCTGAGAGTTTTGATGAGGATAAATTTTTGAAAATTTCAAGATAATAGCTTGATACTCGATGTATTCTATTTAATGTTTGCTCATACTTTTCCATGTGCTACTGATAGACAAAGACTCATTGTAATTATTTTGGGGCTCCCCGGGCAGGACTCGAACCTGCAACCTGGCGGTTAACAGCCGCCCGCTCTGCCAAATTGAGCTACCGGGGAATTTGTATTTATTATTAAATATCTTTATTTTAATCTTAAAAATATGAAAATTCCGTTTTTTGTAATTTTTTTGGTTTGAATAGAGGGACTTTTTGCTTTTGCACTTTTATTTTTTTGGTTTTTACCTCATGTTTTTTAGGCCTTTCTTTCCTGATTCTTTGATATATTGTACTTTGGAATTTTTCCATCCACTCGCGTTAAGTATTGCGAGTCTTACAATTTAACCCTTTTCATACCTGATTATTATGTCATTGTTGGTGAGTTCGGAGGCATTTGTACGGCTTAATTTTTTGAAGTTAATATATGAAACATCAGCTTCTTCATCATAAGTATGTCCAGATTTGTTAAAATGGCATTTCCAATTCATTTTTATTTTAATTTTTGCAGTTGAACTGGAGGCTTCAGATATTTGGATTTTTTGATTTTTTCTTTTTGTTTGGTTCTCTTAATTTTTTTTTGGCTTTGTCTAATTTTTGTTTTGTTTTGAAATTTTTGGCTTTGTAAAACTTTTGATTTATTTTAGGTAAATTCAATCTATTATGGAAAGGAAAATTTGGGGTGGAGTTTTCAAAGAGGATGTTGAGAGTTCTCTGAGAAAATTTCTTGACTCATTTTCTTTTGACTCACGGCTTGCTCCTGAGGTATTTGATATCACATTTGTTCATTCCGTCTTACTCGCTGATGAGGGATTCATTCCGAAAGATAAATTAAAAGAGATTTTTCTATCAAGAGAAAAAGTTATAAGAGCAGTTCTTTCAAGCAAACCAGATGATTTTGAAGATGTTCATTCTGCTGTTGAGTATTTTATAGCCCAAGAGTGCGGAGAAGATGTTGGAACGAAAGTCAGAGCTGGTAGATCAAGAAATGACGAGGTCATAACCGCAGTTTATCTTTGGGTGATGCGAGAATCTCAAAAGATTTTAGATGAAATGAAAAATGTCTTTTATTCTATGTTGTTTTCTGCTCAAAAATATCAAGATGTTATAATTCCATTTATGACTCACACAAGATATGCTCAACCTATATTGTTTTCTCATCTTATTCTCTCTTATATAGCTGGATTTCTAAGATGTGTTGAAAGATTTAGAGATGTGCTTTTGCGTTTTAATGTATGTCATATGGGAAGTGGGGCGGGAGCTGGAACTTCAATTATATCTGATGTCAAAAAAGCAGCTTTTTTGCTTGGTTTCTCTCGTGTCTCTGATAACAGCCTTGATTCAACCGGAAGAAGGGATACCATTTATGAACTTATTTTTGTCTTCTCTACTTTTGCTTTGCTATTTTCTAAGATAGCAGAAGATCTCATTTTCCTTTCAGCAGAAGATATAGGGTTTGTTGAAATTGGAGATAAAGTTTGTACCGGTTCAAGTATGATGCCACAGAAGAAAAATCCAGATACTCTTGAACTTATAAGAGGTAAATCATCAAAATTTTTAGGATATCTTGCAAGCTTTTTTACTCTTGAAAAGGGCGTTGTTTCAGGATATTCAAAAGATTTTCAGGAAGATAAAAAGATCCTCTTTGAAGCTTTTGACGAGTTTTATTCAATTCTCTTTGCTGTTTATCAGGTTTTCAAGAATATTTCTGCAAAAAAGAGAGAGTTGCCTTATCACATACTTGCAACGGATGTTGCTGAGAAAATTTTCAGAGAAAAGAAAATGAGTTATAGAGAAGTTCACAAATTTATAGGCGAACATATCAAGATTCATCAGAAATTACCTGAGAGTTTAACTTTTGAAGAATCTCTGAAAATGAAAAGAACTCCGCAAAGTACCAATCCTGATTTTGTTCGTGAGAAAATGAGAGTTTTGGAAAATAGGTGGCGTTTACTAAAAGGCAATATTACACATATTGTTTCACGATTTTCATACTATAACTTTGAAAAAAGAGTGATGAATGAAATTGGAAGTTTAAAATAAAATTTGAAGATTTGAAATGATAGCTTGCGTATATGCACGATGGAATTAATTTTGATGGGAAAAAAATCTTGATTTCAAGAACAGATAAAATAGGTGACTTGATTTTGTCTATACCATTCGCCAAATTTTTGAAATCAAAGTTCCCAAATTCAAAAATTTTTTTTCTTGTAAAAAGGGGGAACGCTTTCTTTATAAAAAATGGATATGTAGATGGAGTTTTTGAAGCGGAAATTTCAGGTGAGAGAGGAGAAATAAAAATTGAGAGTTTTATTTTTTTGCTTTTTGAGCTATCAAAAATCAAGTTTGATTTTTCTTTTGTTCTTTTTCCAAGGTTTTCTACTGCATTGCTTTGCAAATTAATTTCAAAGAATGTAATTGGAACTTCACGGAGATTTTATTCTTTTCTCTTTACGCATAGAGTTAATTTAAGCAGAAGGGGAAACATGTTTCACGAAGCTTATTACAATCTTATGCTTCTTAAAGATTTTGTTTATGATTTACCTCAGCAAGTTGAGCTTTTTTATAACCTGAAGCCGGAGTTAGATTTTGAGCCTGACTTCGAATTTCTCAAAAAATTCAAACTTCTGAACAGAAAATATATAGTTTTCCATCCTTTTTCTGGTGGATCTTCTCCGACATTACCTTTTGATTTTTGGGTTGAGGTTGAAAAACGAATCGATTTTGATGTGGTATGGGTTGGGAAGAAAGCTATTGACTCAAATTTGCCAAAAGTAAAAGGAACATCTCTTATAAACTTTACAGATTTCCGTCAGCTTTGTTCCGTTATAAAATTTTCATCTGGTATATTCTCTACTTCATCTGGACCAATTCATATCTCATCTTTTTTTGATGTCCCGTCAGCAGGTTTATATTACAAAGAAGATTTTCCAAGATGGAGGCCTTTAAATCAAAAGGCAATTTTTTTTGATCTCAAAGATAAACTTGATCCTTCTGTTATCGCTTCTTATCTTAATAGGTTTTTCAGGGGATTTTAATGATTGAGGTTTTTAATTGTAGCTTTGGATTTTTGATGGTTTTATATTTATTCTTGTTTTTGCTTGATAGTTTCATAAGTATTTTGAAAGTTATAAATTTTTCTATGTGTTTCATAGGAACATAGACAAGGTAGAAAAAAAAATAATAGATATATTGGATAGAGCTAGGATAAACGATGTAATATATTCTGCTTTGACATATGTTTTTGAAGGTGGGGGCAAGAAGATAAGACCTTCTTTAACAATGTTGTGCGCAGATATTTTATCTGATATGTTTGCTCTTGAACTCAACGGGGAGCATTTGATTACATCATCTGCGTGTGTTGAACTTTTACATGGGGCTTCCCTGATTCTGGATGACGTTGTAGATAACTCAACGATGAGAAGAGGAAAGCCATCTCTAAATGTTGTTGTAGGGAACAAGATTTCGGTTATATCTGCTTCTTTTTTGTTGGGAGTTATTTCAGATGAACTTGCAAAAATTGGTAATATCCAACTTGTAAGAAGGTTTTCTGAGGTTGCAAGGCAAATGGCGGAAGGTCAAATTCTTGAATTCAAAATTATAGCCGAAAATGTTCCATCTTATGAAGCGAGAGAAAATATTTTGAACTTTTATTATGAGGTTATATCAAAAAAAACAGCATCTTTATTCAGATTGAGTGCAGAGATCCCACATATAATTTATGACGGTGAATATAAAAATAAAAGTGAATTGGGTCGCTTAAGTCAAGATTTATTCTCTAAGTTTTCTGAACTTGGATTTTATTTTGGTATCATTTTTCAAATCAAGGACGATATAATAGATTTCATTCCAGGTGGTACTGGAAAGCCACATCTCAAAGATCTGAAAGAAGGAAAATTGACACTACCTGTGATTTTGTCTGACAACTTTGACATAATAAAAGATATACTCAGGAAAAATATAGTTGATGGAGAAGTTCCAGATGATGTATGTGAAGCTGTATTCTATCTTGTTAAAAACGGGAAGGGAATGGAAAGAGCGGAGGAGGAAATAAGAAAGATTTCTCGAAAGATTTTTGATATAATTGATGGGATTAGCGTAGAAAATAGTAAGAAAGAAAATTTGAGTAAGTTTGTAGAATTTTTGCTCATTAGAACTTCGTAGATTATTTTCAAATTAGATCTATGCGAGTTCATATTGTAGGAGTTTGCGGAACAGCGATGGGTGGAGTGGCGGTTCTTTTGAAAAGTTTAGGGTTTGAAGTTTCAGGTTCCGATTCTCTTTTTTATCCTCCAATTTCTGAGCAGCTCAAAAAATTTGGCATAAGAACATATGGTTTTTCTGAAAAGAATGTTGAAGATGTTGATATCGTTGTTGTGGGAAATGCTGTAAGTCGCGATAATGTTGAAGTGCAGGAGGCTATTGCAAAAGGGAAAAAAATAATGTCTTATCCTGAAGTTATAAATGAGTTTTTTGGAAAAAAAGATTTTTTTGTTATTGCTGGGACACACGGGAAAACTACAACTACATCTTTGGTTGCCTATCTTCTTAATTCTGCCGGTCTTTCGCCTTCGTTCCTTGTCGGAGGTGTTCCAATAAATTTCGGAGTAAGTGCAAAGGTGGGTGAGGGTGATGTTTTTGTGATAGAAGGTGATGAGTACGATACAGCGTTTTTTGACAAAAAACCAAAGTTTTGGCACTTTGAGCCAAAAAGAGCTATTATCGGTCCCATTGAGTTTGACCATGCTGATATATATACAGATCTTGAACATTATATTTCTGTTTTTTATGAGTTTTCAAAGAAAGTAAAAGATAGGCTTGTTTTCTTTTTTTCTGATCGTGGAAATTTGGTGGCTGAGAGATCAGGGGCAAAAGAAAAATTTTCCTATGGTTTTGACGATAAAGCCAATTTTTTCCCAACCGAAATATCAATTTTTGATCTCGGGTATAAATTTAAAATATCAAATATACCATTTCAAGGGGATTTTTCCATACATCTTTTTGGGAGGCATAATATTTTGAATTCAATCGCAGCGATATCTTTGTTATCGGACATTATAGGTTATGATAAGATGGCGGATATAATTGAAGGTTTTAGAGGTGTAAGGAGAAGGCTTGAAATTATATACGAGACTCAGAATTTCTGTATTATAGATGATTTTGCTCATCATCCAACAGAAATAGAATCTGGCATAAGGTCTCTGAAAGATTTTTTTGATGTGATATTATTAGCATTTGAGCCGCGGTCATTTACATCTCGTACAAATATTCATCAGGAAGGTTATAAAAAAGTTTTCCAGCTCGCTGATGCCGTATTTATTGGGAAAATATATAGAGAAGAAAAAGTTCCTGCTGGGAAAAAACTTAATGTAAAGGATGTAATTGATTTTCTCAATAGCAGGGGAATTCATGCGGTATATTCAGAAGATATAGCCTTGAAGCTTTTTGAGTTTATTCAATCCAACGATATGTTTCGGGGAAAAAAGGTAGCAGTGGTTTTTATGTCAAGTGGAGATTTTTATGGTCAGAAGGAAGAATTTATTCTCTTTATGAGAAGAAAAATAGCTCGTGAGATTTTTAGTTAGTCAAGCAATATCTTGTAAATTGCTCTTTTTATTCCATCTTTGTCAAGTCCTATGAGCCTGAGCAATTCTTCTCTTGAACCTTGTTCTACAAACTCGTCAGGAGTTCCCAACCTTATCAAATTAGCTTTTATATTTTTATCTGCGAGTAGTTCAAGAACGGCGGAACCAAAACCCCCGTCTCTTCTTGCTTCTTCAACTGTTATTACTTTTTTTGTCATATTAGCATATTCGCATATAAGATCTACATCAAGTGGTTTTGCAAATCTTGCATTTATAAGAGCTATCTTTGCTCCAAGTTCTTTTTCTGCCTCCTCTATTGCTTCTAACGCAGAATAAACTAATGTCCCATAAGCTATTATTACAAGGTCTTTTCCATCTCTTTTGAGTTCTGCTTCACCTATTTTGAGAATTTTGGGTGGTCTTTGTGGAAAACCAAAAGCGTTTGCTCTCGGATACCTTATTGCACATGGACGTCCAAGATCGCAAGCTGTAAGAATCATATCTCTGAACTCATTTTCATCAGCGGGTGACATAAGAACAAAATTGGGTATAGGTCTCAGGTATGCTATATCAAAAACACCGTGATGGGTTGGTCCATCTTCTCCAACTATTCCCGCTCTATCTATACATAGGATTACGGGGAGATTCTGTATTGCTACATCGTGTATTATCTGATCGTAAGCTCTTTGCAAAAATGTGGAATATATAGCTGTAAATGGACGCATTCCTTCTCTTGCAAGTCCTGCAGCCATAGTGACTGCGTGTTGTTCGGCTATTCCGACATCGTAAAATCTTTGTGGAAATTGTTCTTGAAATTTGTTTAGCCCTGTACCGAGTGCCATCGCCGCGGTTATAGCAAATATTCTTTTATCTTCCTTTGCAAGTTCTACAAGAAAGTCACCGAAAATAGAAGAAAAGTTTGGAGTTTTAGATTTACTTTTTAATTTTCCTGTTTCAATATCAAATGGTGCAACTCTGTGGAAGAATTCGGGATTATCCTCTGCTGGTTTATAGTTTTTCCCTTTTTTTGTTTTGACATGAACAAGTACAGGGCCTTTCCAATTTTTTACTTTCTGAAAAATCCCAATAAGTTCTTTTAAATTGTGTCCATCAACCGGACCAAAATAGTAGAACCCAAGACCTTCAAACAATATTCCTGGTGTAAAAAATGATATTACTGATTCTTCAATTCTTCTTATTATTCTTATTATATCTTGACTTTTTTCTGAGATTGCTTCGTTTATAAGTTTCTTGATTATTTCTCTTGCTCTATAAAAAATTGGTTCAGCCATAATTTTAGAGAAATAAGAAGCTATTGCTCCTCTATTTGGAGCAATTGACATTCCATTATCGTTCAAAACTACTATCAGATCAGATTTTAGATCTCCTGCATGGTTCATAGCCTCATAAGCCATTCCGCATGTCATAGCTCCATCACCTATTACTGCAACAACTTTTGCCTCTTCTGATTTGTTTTTTAGTGCTTCTTGTATTCCCAGTGCTGCTGATATTGATGTTCCAACATGCCCAGCTCCAAATATATCATACGGAGATTCATCCACTCTTAAAAATCCCCCTAATCCTCCGAATATTTTTAGTGTATCAAAATATTCTTTTCGTCCTGTTATGAGTTTATGGGAGTACGCCTGGTATCCCCCATCAAAGATTATCCTATCTTTCGGCATATCAAAAACATAGTGGAGAGCAAGGACAAGTTCTACAATACCAAGAGAAGGTGAGAGGTGCCCGCCGTTTTTAGATACCACTTCTAAAATTTTTCGTCTTATTTCTTCTGCTAATTCTTCAAGCTCTTTTATGCTCAGTCTTTTTATATCCTCAGGATAATTTACTCTTTCGAGCATACAGAAATTATTTTATAATCTAAGTCGCTAGTTATAAGATTTTGAGAAACCTTTTAGAAATATCTTTTAGTTTTTCTGGAAGCCTCAAATATGACTTTCTCGTCATCTTACAATATTTTCAAATCCTGATAAGAATTAGTTTTCAAAAATTGCAGTTTGATTTGATTTGATTTGATTATTTATTTTTTGAGTTTTTGTTTTTCGAAATTGAGTTTTTGAGAAATTTGATAAAATCCTCCAATAAGTTTTTGCTTCTATTGCTTTCTTTTTTTATCGTATTCAATTGGCTTATTATTGTTGTTTATCTTATATAAAAGGTTTTTTATTAATTTTACTTTTGGAGTACTAAACTTTGCTTGAAAAATTCACAAAATCCCTTCTTTAAGCTTTTTTTACCTTTTTTGATACCTCTTTTCTTTCCTTCTTTTTTTCTTATAAGGTTTTATTTTGTTGGGTTTAGGTTTCAATATGGAGGATTTTCTTTCTTGTTCTTAAAAATGTATTAGGGTGGGGAGATTTAGCAAGTTATATTTCGGTCGTCAGCTATTCAAGTTTTTGATAGATTTTTCTCACCGGTAATATGGATGTGAGTTTTCCAGTGGCTTTTGAGAGAATCTCTTTCAAAATTTGATGAAACCTTTTTAATTCTCTTTCGTGTATCTTTCTATTTTCTTTTTGTTGCTTTTTTTATTTTGCTCATTCTAATTTTTCATTACCATTTGAAATTCACTGGGAATTTTACTTATTTATTTGATAGTTTCCAGATTGACAGTTTCCAGAATTTTCTTTGTTTCTTTTTATCGGTTTTTCATTTTCCCTATTTGATTTTCTCTTAGGAAGTCATTAAGAATTAGTTTTTGATTTAAGTATTGATTTTTTCTATTGATTTTTGCGGTTATGGAGAGTTCATTTTTTTTATAATTGTTTTATATGAGGATTCCCAAAATTTTTTTCTTTACTTTTTTTGTCCTTTTGTTTTTATCTATTTATTTTCTCGTCTTTTCTTCTGACGGTATAAATACATTCTTTTTACAAAGGAAAAAGATTCAAGAGCTTGAATCTAAAATAGAAGATCTCAGATTGGAGATAGAAAATATGCAAAGGCGTATAGAACTTATAAAGGGGCTTGATAGAGAATACCTTGAATATTTATTTAGAAAATTTGGTTGGGTTAGGAAAGATGAGAAAATAATGAAGCTTGAACAAGACTTTCTCCCGAACTCCGAACAAATTCAGGAGTAATTCCGTTTAGAGAAAGGTCTATTGTGAAAACTGGTATTCCGAATTTGGTATATTCAGAAAGAAGTTTTTGGGAGTTTTGGGAGTAAAAATCGTCAAATCTTAGCAAAGACGATAACTCTTTTTTTTCTCTGGTTTTGAGTTTGCCTTCGACTAAAATTGAGTTTATCCATTTTTTATCTTCTTCTGGGATTTGGCTTTTGTAAAACTTATTGAGAACGATAGCTCGTGGGAAAAAATTATTCTTTTTCATATTTTCTATTGTTTCCTGAGTTTCTTCTAACGGGAGTTGTTCGGGTAGCGAAACTATTATAATGTTTATTTTTTTTACGAATTCAAGCATACCTTGAAGGTCAGATCTAACGGGACCGCTTGCTCCTGATTCGAGTCCAGCTTTTGGTATATTGAGCATAGATAAAATTTGGCCTGTTGGTAGAGCATCAAATATGTAAAAATCTGCTTTTCCTTTTTTCCAATCGAACCACATTTTGCCAAGGTAGATAAGTTCGGTAAATCCGGGGATTACTTTTTGGAATACTCTGAAAACTTGTGAGCGAACGAGGGGCATCCACAAAAAAAATAGTTTGAGTTTTAGTTTAACATATTCTTTGGCTTCTTTTTCGTAGTCTAAGGGGTAAAGTAATACTTTATTTGAGAGAAGAGAGTAGAGAGAGGAGGCAAAATTGTGAGGGAAGTAGAGTATTGTTTTGCCTTTATTAGAAAGTAAGTTTGATAGTATGACACTTGTTAAGCTTTTGCCTGTTCCACCTTTTCCCGTTATGAATATAAACATGAGAAGGAAGATGGTACGCCCGGCGGGACTTGAACCCGCGACCTCCGGGTCCGCAACCCGGCGTTCTTCCGCTGAACTACGGGCGCATGTCTCCTTGAAAAAATTTATCTGATAAAATTAAATTTAAAATCTCCTCAAAACTTTTACATCTTCTGCGGTAATTTATAAAAAATTTATTTATTAAATTGACCGAAAATACTTTTTCTTTGGGGATAATTGCTAACATAAAAATATAGGAGGTTTTATATTATGTTTTTGAACGAAAAAGATAGAAACTTTCTTATACAGAGGTTTAGAGAGGAGCTTGTGGAACCTGTTAGAATAATTCTCTTTACTCAGAATATAAATTGTGAGTATTGTCCAGAAACTGAGCAACTTCTAAGGGAGCTTGCTGAAACATCACAGAAAATTCAGCTTGAAGTAAAAAATTTTGCGGTTGACAAGTTAGAGGCTCAAAAGTATAAGATTGATAAAGTGCCGGCTATTTTGGTAGGAAATGAGAGAATAAGATATTTTGGGATCCCAGCAGGTTATGAATTTGCTGCCCTTATAGAGGATATAGTGGAGGTCTCAAGGAATTCAAGTTTTCTTTCCCCATCTTCACAGGAAAGGATACGTTCCCTGAAAGTCCCTGTTAACATAAAAGTTTTTGTGACTCCAACTTGTCCATATTGTCCGAGGATGGTAAAGTATGCTCATTCTGCTGCTCTCTTAAATGAGAACATATATGCTGAGATGATAGAAGCAACTGAATTTCCAGAACTTGCTTCTCAATACTCTGTTTATGGAGTTCCTAAAACTATTATAAATGAAAAGATTGAAATAGAAGGTGCTGTCCCAGAAGATTTCTTTGTAAATGAACTCATCAGAGCTGCTCAGGAGAACGGGAAAATAATTTGATTCATTTGATATGGCAAAGCCAAAAGTTGCAATATTAGTATTCCCTGGAACAAATTGTAATATTGAAACAAAAAGAGCAGTTGAACTTGTAGGTTTTGATGCTCAATATGTCTGGTATGAAGATAAAAATCTAAATAAGTTCTCTGCCTTCATAATACCAGGGGGATTTTCTTACGGAGATTATTTGAGGGCGGGTAAGCTTGCATCGTTGTCTCCCGTCGTAGATAGTTTGATTGAGTTCATTCAGAAAGGATACCCTGTTTTAGGAATATGTAATGGTTTCCAAATTCTGTGCGAATTGGGTATTTTACCGGGAGCTTTAATTATGAATGCTAATACGAAATTTATATCAAGGTGGGTTGAACTTGAAGTAGAAAATACTGATTCTCCTTTTACCTGTGTTTTTAAAAAAGGTGAAAGAATAAAGTTGCCCATTGCTCATAAGTTTGGAAACTATTTTATGGGAAGGGAGGAGAAAGTGAGCGTAGCGTTCAGGTACCTTGAGAACCCGAATGGCTCTTTTGATAGAATTGCAGGAGTTTTATTTGGAAATGTTTTGGGACTTATGCCCCATCCAGAAAGAGCTGTCTATAAATTTTTAGGGAGTGACGATGGTTTAAAGATTTTCCTTTCTTTGAAAGCATGGTTAAAGTCTTAATGCAAATTACTTAAATTCTTTAATAAATTTAATAAATCACTATTCCTGCATATCCGACAACTGATGAGAGATCAAGGGTTATTTCTCCTGAGTTGCTATATGCTACAAGATCGGCATTTTTTATACCTTTTTCTTTTGCTGAAAGTAGTAAAGATAAGACAGGGGCTATCCCACACATAGATATATTTTTCTCCAAAACTACCTCATATAATCCTTCCGGATCTATATTTTTTATTTTTTCTATTGCCATCATATCTTTTTTTCTTGATATATCGTCTACTTCATAGTGGTTCATGTCAGAAGATGCAGTAACTAATACATTGTATTTATCTTTTAGATTTGAAATAGCTTCTCCTATTTTTTTGAGTTTTTTTAGGTTAAGCGTTCTTATGCATATAACTGAAATTTTTACTTTTTTGTTTTTGAAATGTAAAAAGGGAACTATTACTTCCGCTGAATGCTCTTTGAAGTGTGCTCCTGTGTCAAGTTCAAAAATATCACTTTGTCTTGTTAGAAATGAGTTTATTTCATTGTCTATTTCTACTGAAAATCCAGGGAATTCCCATACGCCATCTGGAAACAAAGAAACATCTGCTCCATATCCTGTGTGATTTGGACACAATATAAGAACTTTATCGGGGACTTTTACTTTTGAAAAGACTTTACCTGCTACTTTTCCTGAGTATATATATCCTGCATGCGGAGATATGACTCCAAAAGCTTCAATTTCTTCTTTATCGTTTTCTTCTCTTTCCAAAAGCTCTTTTACTTTTTTTTCTAGTTTTGATGGGTCAGATGGATAAAATAGGCCTGCAACTGCTGGCTTTCTTACTATCATAGCTTAGTTTTTTTTCGTTATTATTTTTATTTTGGCTTTTGTTACTTTTTTCTAAATTCTTCCCTATTTAACTTTTTATTCGTTCTCTTTTGATTTTTTAGCTTTCTTTTCTCTTTTTTCAGTTTGTTGTGATGTCTCTTCTTCTTTAATTATCATTTTTTTTCTTTGGTCAAATATGTAATCGGCAATAAGTTCATCTGTTGGAATCCTTGCTTTTTCTCTTATTTTCTTTTCTATTTCTTTTGCTACTTCGGGATTTTCTCTGAAAAAGTTTTTAACTTGTTCTCTTCCCTGTCCCAAATTCATTTCTCCATATGAATACCAGGAGCCAGATTTCTCTATTATTCCATATTCAGTTCCGAGGTCTATAAGTTCTCCTTCATAAGATATTCCTTGACCATATATGATATCAACGAGAGTTTCCCTGAAAGGCGGAGCCACTTTGTTTTTGGCAACTTTGATTTTAACTCTTGAACCTATGGCTTTTTCTCCATCTTTTATAACATCTACTTTTCTCACATCAAGTCTTACTGATGCATAAAATTTTAGTGCGACACCCCCGGTTGTTGTTTCAGGAACTCCCCACATTGGACCTGTTGCTATTTTCTGTCTGAGCTGATTAGTGAAAATTATAATTGTTTGTGTTCTACCTATTATTGAGACGAGTTTTCTAAGAGCTTGGGACATAAGGCGAGCTTGCAGACCTATTTGAACGTCTCCCATTTCGCCTTCAAGTTCGCTTTTTGGCACAAGTGCTGCAACTGAATCTATTACTATAAGATCAATTGCTCCTGATGATGCAAGTTCTTCTGCTATTTCCAAAGCTTGCTCACCATAATCTGGTTGAGATATCAAAAGTGAATTCACATCTACTCCTAAATTTTGTGCGTATATTGGGTCAAGTGCGTGTTCTGCATCTATAAACGCTACATTCCCACCTTTCCTTTGAACTGATGCTATTGCATGCAAAGCTATCGTTGTCTTTCCTGATGCCTCCGGACCAAAAATTTCTATGAACCTCCCTCTTGGATATCCTCCACAGCCTATTGCTATATCTATTGAAAGAGAACCAGAGGTTATTACGGGAATTCTTAAACTTTCTTTTTCTCCGAGTCTCATTATTACTCCTTTGCCATACGTTTTTTCAAGGTTCTTTATTGTGGCTTCAAGAATTTGTGATTTTTCATCCGCCATATCTTATGTACCTCCTTACTCTAATAATTTAATTTTATAAGATAAAAATTTATAAGTTGATATGCTGCAAACTAAGTTTCAAAGAATTTTACTAAATTTTCTGCAATTCAGATTTCCTTTGATTTTTCAATCATCTTATACTCAAAAGCTATATCTCCTTCCTATTATCAATTTCAAAAGCAATGTCTCCAACCTTTTTATATTCAAATTCTGTTAAATCCCATTCTGTTAAAGCCGAAGTCATCTTTTTAGAAAGATAATTAATTTCTCCTTGTATAAAATAGATAGAAAGATAGATTTTATTTTCCGTACTATGAATAATCCTATAGAACAGGTCAAAAGAGAGATACCATCCGTTGATGAAATTATAAATGCAACATGGCGGAAACTTAACTTCAAAAAAGAGTTTGTGCGAAAAAAATTTGGAGAAGCTATAGTAAAATTTGATGAGGAGGCAACAAAGGAATTTAAAGAGCATGAAAAGAAAGCTTTGAGAAAACTTGCTGAAATCTGGATAAACTCTCATCAAAAGCAAATCAGAGAGAAATTAAAGATAGCAATTGAAAGAGAAAGCCAAGAAGAATTTATTAATAAGTTGAGTGAAATTTTTTGGGA
>Ga0197143_1000203_pt1 | contig 70523 bp, 77 predicted proteins | sample GBS70_MetaG_FD_148603 | JGI IMG/M metagenome (GOLD analysis project Ga0197143, IMG submission 148603) | Sediment microbial communities from Great Boiling Springs, Gerlach, Nevada, United States - GBS 70_MetaG | ecosystem: Environmental > Aquatic > Thermal springs > Hot (42-90C) > Sediment...
TTTAAAATATTTTTGTAATCTCGTCTCTTTTTGGATAAGAAAACTTCAAAATTTTATTTCCTCTTTTTATTTTCAAACCAAAGCTTTTTTCTTGAATTTCGCCAATGACTGAGCATTCGATTTTTGCTTTGGTGAAAAGTTTAATTATTTCCAGTGCCTCTTTTTCGCTTGCAGTTAAGATAAAGCTTCCAGAGCCAATAAGCTTTAGAGGATCTAAATTGAATTCTTGGCACAAAATTTTGCACTCTTTCAAAATTGGGATTTTATCTTCAAAAACAATCATTCCGCACTTTGAAGCAAAAGATAGTTCCCACAAAGCTGCCAAAATTCCACCTTCTGTAATATCGTGCATTGCATGAACATCAAATTTGCTTGCCAAAAGCGCCTCTTTAACAATTGAAATTCCAGGATCAAAAATCAAACTTTGAGCTCTTTTAATAAAGTTATCTTTATATCTCCTTTTTCTCAACTCTTTCTCTTTTTCTCTGACAATAATTGCTGTTCCTTCAATCGCAACTGGCTTTACAAGTAAAATCAAATCCCCTACTCTTGCTTGGCTTGTTGTGATTAATTTTTCTTTTTCCACCTCACCAATCATTGTTCCAACAACAATCGGATTTGAAATTCCAGGAGTAACTTCAGTGTGGCCGCCAACAACTGAAACATCAAGTTCTTTGCAGGCTCTATCTATATCTTTGAAAATTTTTTCGACTAATTCAAAATCCGTTTTTCTTTCTGGCAACAAAATTGTAGCCAAAAACCATCTTGGTTTAGCTCCCCTGCAAGCAACATCGTTTGCATTAATAATTGGCGCAAAATAACCAATATTTGACTTGTGTAAGTTATTGGATCAGTTTTGACCACCAGGTATCGGTCTGAAAAATCAATTATTGTTGCGTCTTCTCCAATTTTTGGTCCAACAATAACTCTTTTGTCCTTTCTTCCTTGGCATTTTTGCAGAAGCCTTTTTAAAAGTACTGGATTTAGTTTTCCCGCTTGAAATTTTTCTTTCATTTTTCCACCTCCTTAATTCCATTTTATCTTAAATTTGACAGAAATTAAAATCAAAAATAAAGTAAAAGAGGGGCTTTTTAAAAAATGCAAGAAAAGAAAATTAAAACTAAAAAACAAAAATTGAGAGAAAGAATTTGGAAAATGTTGGAAGAAAAAAGAGTGGCAAGGTTTCCCCTACCTCTTAAAGATCGAATCCCAAATTTTGAAGGCTCTGAAAAAGCTGCTAAATTATTAACTACTTTGCCAGAATGGAAAAAAGCAAAAATTATTTTTTCAAATCCAGATGCTGCCCAAAGACCAGTTAGAGAATTAGCATTAAAAGAAGGAAAAATTTTAATAATGGCGACTCCAAAATTAAAAAAAGGATATTTAATAATTGATCCCAACAAAATCAAGGGAAAAGAAAAAGAAGCTTCAACAATCGCTGGCGCTTTCAAATACGGGAAACCAATAGAGGATTTACCAAAACCAGGTTTGATTGTTACAGGTTGTGTAGGGGTTGATAAAGAAGGGTGGCGTTTAGGGAAAGGCGGAGGTTATGGTGACAAAGAAATAAAAACTATTTTTGAAAAATTTGGCAAAATTCCAGTAATAACCACTGTTCACGAATTGCAAATTGTTAAAAGTGTTCCTCGTGATGAATTTGATACAAAGGTTGAGTATATTGTTACCCCAAATCAAATTATTAAATGCCAAAATGAAAAATAAATGAAAGAAAAAAGTAAAATTCTCTACCAGGGTAAAGAAATTTCTCTAAAATTAATTGAAAAAGAGATTTTAAAAAAGAAAATAAAAGCAGTGATCATTGATTTTCCAAAAACAGTGGGGGTTTTGCCTGTTGATGAAAGTGGAAAAATTATTTTGGTCAAACAATATCGTTTTCCAGCCAAAAAAGAACTTTGGGAAATTCCAGCTGGAAAACTAAAAAGAGGAGAAAAACCTGAACTTGGAGCAAAACGCGAATTGAAAGAAGAAACTGGATTTGAAGCTAAAAAATTGAAAAAAATAGGAGAATATTTTGTTTCTCCAGGATATACAAGTGAGTATCAATATTTGTTTGTCGCAAAAGATCTTAAAAAAGGAAAACAATTGCTTGAAAAAGATGAAATTATTAAAAAAGCAAAAGCATTTTCTCTCAATGAAATTCTAAAAATGATAAAAAATAAAAAAATAATTGATGCAAAGACCATTTTAGCTGTAAATTTATACAAAAACCATGATTGATGTCCATTGCCATTTAGAACAAAAAGATTACGAAAAAGATAGGGATGAAGTAATTAAAAAGTGCAAAGAGGAATTGAAAGCTGTGATTACTTGTTGTTGCTATCCTGATGATTTTGATTTGACAATGAGTTTGGTTGAGAAATATAAAAATTTTATTTTTGCCACTGTTTCAATTCACCCGGAGTATATAAAAGAAATTAACGATGAAGTTGTGAAAAACTTTTTCAAAAAGATTGAAGAGAATAAAGAAAAAATTGTGGGGATTGGAGAAACTGGATTAGATTTCGTCATTAAAGAGCCAGAATGGCAAGAAAAACAAAAAGAGCTTTTTTTGAAATTTATTTTGCTAGCTAAAGATTTAAAAAAGCCATTAGTAATTCACGCAAGAAAAGCTTTTAAAGAAGCAATTGAAATTTTAGAAAAAAGCAAAGCAAAAAATGTTTTAATGCACTTTTTTACTCAAAGAAATCTTTTACCAAAAATAATAGAAAATGGCTGGTCAATTACAGTAAATACAACATTGCTTTCCTCAAAAGATATTAAAAAAATTGTCAGAGATTTAAAAATTGAAAAAATAATGACAGAAACTGACTCTCCTTGGCTTGGTCCTCAAGGTCAAAGAAATGATCCAACAAAAGTAAAATTAGTTATTGAAGAAATTGCAAAAATTAAAAAAATGAAAATTGAAGAGGTGGATAAAATTACTACTCAAAACGCGATTGAATTTTTCAAGCTTAAATTATGAAATCTGGATTTTTGCTAATTGATAAGCCAGAAGGAATGACTTCTCACGATGTTGTTGATTATTTAAGAAAAGTAACAAAAATTAGAAAAATTGGGCACGCTGGAACTTTAGATCCAATTGCTACTGGACTTTTAATTTTGGGTATTGGAAGGGAGGCAACAAAAAGATTGGGTGAATTTCAAAAATTAGATAAAGAATATATTGCTAAAATAAGACTTGGGGTAAAATCTGATACTTTTGACAAAGAAGGAAAAATCGAAGAAATCAAGGTTGAAAAAATTCCAAAAAGAGAAGAAATTGAAGAGGTTTTAAAAAGTTTTCTTGGTGAAATTTTACAAACCCCTCCGCCTTATTCTGCAAAAAAAATTAAAGGCAAAAAAGCTTATGAGCTTGCAAGAAAAGGAATAAAACTTGAGCTTTTGCCAGTTAAAGTTAAAATTTATCAAATTGAAATTTTAAATTATTCCTTTCCCTATCTTAAAATAAAAGTTTCTTGCTCAAGCGGAACTTACATTCGCTCTTTGGCAAACGACATCGGAAAAAAATTAAAAACTGGAGGAATTATTGAGAAGCTAAAAAGAACAAAAATTGGGAAATTTTCGTTAAAAAGTGCAATCCCTCTTAAAGAAATTAACTCATCAAATTGGGAAAAGTTGCTTTTTGTTTAAAAGATGATACCATCTAAATTGAGGAGGTGGCGAATGCAGCAATGCCTATTTTGCCAGAAAATCAAGCCAGTTTTTGAAAGATTACCTCAAGGTCCTGTATGCAAAAGCTGCTTTTATCAAAAAGTAGCTCAAGAAAAATGCATCAATTGTGGCAAGACTGGAAGAGTAGCGCTAAGAACAAAAAAGGGACCAGTGTGTGACTCGTGCTACTTTAAACACTTTAGACCAAAAGGTCTCTGCATTATTTGCAAAAGAAAAAAGAGAGTTGCTCTTCGCGCACCGGAAGGTCCTATCTGTTTTACCTGCTACTCCCGGGATTATCGCAAAAACCGCCAGCCAAGACATATCTGCAGTATTTGCCAAAAACTAAAAATCATAGCTAAGTGGGAGGACGAAAAACCTATCTGTGAAGTCTGCTACAAGAGGCTAAAAAATGCCCAAAGGGTGTAGGGGGATTTTCCCCCATTTTTTTATAATCCAATCAGAGGGGCAATTTCTTTCATTCCCTCAAGAACTATCTCCACGAATTTCTGAAGCTCCAAATTTAAATACTCTTTACATTTTTGAATTATTTCTCGCTTGGCTCCTTTAGCAAAAGACTTTTCTCTAAAACGATTCAAAACATTCTCTACTTTTAAATCTTTAAGTCTCTTTGAAGGAAGGACAAGGGCGCTTGCAACAATAAGACCAGTTAAAGGATCAAGACAAAAAAGTGCTTTTGCCATTAAGCTTTTTGGTAAAATTTGATGCCTTTCATTGTGGGAGAGGATTGCATCACAAATTTCTTTCTCAAAACCAAGCTCCTTAAGCATTTGGCTTCCAATTTTTGAGTGAAGCTCTGGCGCATTTTTAGTCTTTTCATAATCAATATCGTGCAGAAGCCCACAGATTCCCCACTTTTCTTCATCTTCTTTAAAATATCTTGCCAATTTCCTCATTCCTACCTCAACCGCCAAGGAGTGTTTAATTAAATTTTCGCTTTTTAGCTCTTTTTTTAGAAGATTTAAAGCTTCTTCTCTTGTCATTTTGAAAATATTTCTTTATTTCTTTTAAGGAAAAAAGTTTCCAGTGGCCTTTGATCTTTATCCAATACTCAATTGGGATATTGTGATTTCTAGAAAATTTTACAATTTCTTTAAACTGTTTAAAATCGTGCTCGCCAGGATACCATTGGTTCTTTTTTGTTGTTTTAACTTCTACTATTTTCAAAACCTTATTTCCTTTTGGCTCAAGAACAAGAAAATCGGTTGCTCCTCCAATAGCAACTTTAACTATATTTTGTGGTAAGTATTTCTGCCCAAGTTTCTTTCTTGCTTCATACTCTGCCTTATAACCTCTTTTCATTTTATCTTAAAAAAGATTTTACCTGTTTTATGTAAAAGCGGAGAAAATTCTTTTTTTCGAATCACTTCATTTACTACTTTTCCCACTACAAGATAATGGTCTCCAAATTTTTCCATATATACTACTTTGCATTCAAACGATATTGGAGATTCTTTTATTGTTGGAGGCTTCACTTTTTTTGATTTTTCCTTATGAAGTCTTGCCTCTTTAAACTTATCAACATCCTTTCCGCTCAAACTTCCACAAAGCATTGCCACTTCTTGCATTTTATCCTCCAAAATATTTAAAGTAAACTCGGGCACTTTTTTTAGGTTTGAAAATGTATATCTTTTTGGTCCAAGCGAAAAAGCAAGGTACTTTGGCTCAAAAGAGATTGGCATTAAAAATGAAGCGGTCATTACATTATCCTTTTTGCCATCAGTTGAGCAAATTAAGGCGCAAACTCTCGGAAAAATTTCTTCTGAAATTCGCATGAAATTTTTCAAATCAATTATAATTATAACAAATTTTAAATTTAACTTGAAGCAAAATTTATAGTATAATTTTAAAAATGCGCGCCGACCTCCACGTTCATACTTCTTTTTCTTACGACGGTCTTCCTACTCCAAAAGAAGTAGTTGATTTTGCAATCTCAAAAAAAATTGGATGTATTGCTATATGTGACCATGGAGAAATTAAAGGAGCCCTGCAAGCAATGGAGTATGCGAAATCAAAACCAATCATTGTGATTCCGGGAATTGAAATTAAAAGTAAAGAAGGGGAAATTATAGCCTTAAATATAAAGGAAGAAATCAGCTCTGGACTCTCAGCGAAAGAAACCATTGAAAAAATTATTGAAAAAAGGGGCCTACCAGTCATCCCTCATCCTTTTGATTATTTTTTACCATTTTGGGGAATAGAAAAAATGGTCGATTTTTTAAAAGAAAAAAAAGTAGCTGTTGAAGTTTTCAACGCTTCAATACTTTTTTATACCCCAAATATTCAAGCAAAAGACTTTGTAGAAAAGTTTAACCTTCCTTTTACTGCGGGATCTGATGCTCATTCTCTGAATTTTATTGGAAAGGGATACTTAGAATTAAAAGAAGTTAACTCTCCAGAAGAAGTTATTGAATTAATAATTCAAAGAAAAGTAAGTTTTGGCTTTGAACCAATTTCTTTTTGGGAAAAAATAGGAGATCACTTGAAAAGGTTAATCGTGAAAATAAAAGGTTAAAAATTATAAAAATTAAAGCGCTAGCCCCCCATCTACTGGAATTACTGCACCGGTAATAAAAGAAGATTCATCTGAAGCCAAAAAAGCTACTACTTTAGCTACTTCTTCTGGTTTCCCAAAACGTCCAAGAGAAGTAAGCATTTTAGCCATTTCTTTTATTTTTTCTGGTATCCCCTCGGTCATTTTAGTCTCAATAAAACCTGGAGCAACTGCATTCACTCTTACTCCAAATCTTCCAAGCTCCTTTGCTAAACTTTTTGTAAAACCAATGATTCCTGCCTTTGCAGCAGCATAATTTGTTTGACCAAAATTTCCTCTCTCCCCTACAATCGAGGATATTGAAATTATTTTTCCTTGATTTGGAATTAAAAGGGGCAAAGCAAGTTTTGTGCAGTTGAAAACTCCAGTTAAATCTACATCAATTACTCTCTGCCATTCTTCTCTTGTCATTTTTGCTAAAGTTCTGTCAGCAATAATTCCTGCATTGTTTACTAAAACGTCAAGCCTTCCAAACTCTTCTTTAACTTTTTCCATCATCTTCTCAACTTCTTGGTATTTGGAAACATCAGCCAAAAAGTATTTTGATACAATACCCTCTTTATTGAAACCTTCAACAAGCGCCTTAAGCTCTTCTTCGTTTTGAGAAATATCATTTAAAGCAAGTTTTGCTTTACCTTTAGCAAAAGTCTCAGCAATTGCTCTCCCGATGCCACGGGAAGCTCCAGTAATTAAAACTACCCTTTCTTCAAAGTTATACATAAAATTTGTTTATTTTTTGACCTTTTAAAGCGCCTGAACGTCACATTTAACTTCATCAATTTCTCTACCAAAAATTGGGATTTTAGGAAGATCGAGTCCTTTTAAATATTCGGGTACGGGAACTGAGGTAATTTCGGCAAAAACTCTGTCGAGATTTAAAGAATTAAAACTTCCCAAAAGTAAATCCAAATTTGCTGTTTTTTGACTTGATATCTGAATTGTCGTTGCATCAGCCAAATTGAAAACTTCTGGAAGAACTCCTGTTAGTTTTAAAAGTAAATCTTTTTCTTCATAAAGGTATTTTTGACCAAGGAAGCTTTCCTTTTTCCAAAGTCTTGTTAAATTTTCAGTAGCCCCTTTAAATGAAGGTTCTGGACCAATTTTAAGAATTGGCAAATTAATCACAAGATCGTTTTTAAACACCTCCTCAGAAATCTCAAAAACTATACCTTCTCTCTCAATTCTTTTAAAATTGCCCTTCTCCAAATCCAAGAATTTAATCCCATTTCTTTGGCAAACAGATAAAATTTGAGACTTTTTTGCCATGGCCTCAAGTGAAGTTTCTTTGTGGCTTTGCCCAGCCACTTTAATACTTTTTGCGCCCATTTGCTTTAAAATCTTAATCAGCTCCTCAAGAACTTCAGGGTGCGTATTTTCTCTTTCATGTGGATGACAAACTGAAACTAGTGTAGGCAAAATTAGAATGCTTGAATTTTGTTTTATTGAAAGATTGCCAAGAGAAATTATTTTTGAAATCGCTTCATAAAGATCATATTTTACTCTCCAAATAGAAACCCCGTTTTTATCTTCTCCTTTTTTAATTTCAAACCTATCCCCAATTTTAAATTCCCTTTTTGATTTGAAAACAAATTTATTTTTATTTTGATCTTCCAAAACTAGGACAAAATAGGGTACTTTTGGATGAGAGATTGAAGGAATAAAAACTTTTGAAACTCCAATTACTTTCAATTCTTTACTTTCCTTTCCTTCAAGAATTCCAAAACACCAAGGACATTTTTCAATTTTATATTGCCAAATTTTGTGGCAGTTTGGGCATTGATAAAACATAAGATTTTATATTTTTCTAAAAATATGAACTACAACCGTGCCTCCATTACCTCCTAAGTTATGAGTTAAACCAATTCTTGCCTTCTTAACTTGCCGCGGACCGCATCTTCCTCTTAACTGATGTACGATTTCATAAATTTGGGCAAGTCCAGTAGCTGAAATTGGATGTCCTTTAGCTTTAAGTCCTCCTGAGGGATTCACAGGAAGTTTTCCATCTAAGTTAAAAAATCCTTTTCTTAAAAATTCAGGACCTTTACCCAGGGGGCAAAAACCAAGATCTTCGTAAGCAATTATTTCTTCGGAAGTGAAAGCGTCATGCACTTCTGCGACATCTACATCCTCTGGTGTTATCTTTGCTTCTTTATAAGCTTCTTTAGCTGCAAGTTGAGTGGCTAAGTAATGGGTAGTGTCTTTCCTTACGAAAGTTAAAATCGAATCAGTGGCAATCCCAGAACCAATTAGTTCAATATCAGTTCTTTCGCGACTTAAAATTGCCGCTGCTCCTCCATTAACTGGCAAAGAGCAATCGTAAAGTCTAAATGGCGAAGCAACTACCGGAGAGTTTTTTATCTCTTCAAGAGTAACCGGTCTTTGATAGAAATAAGCTTTGGGGTTATTTACCGCATTTTGATGGTTCTTAAAGGAAACTAAGGCTAAATCATCCATTGTTCCTCCATATTTTTGCATATATTGTTGCCAAACTAAAGCTTTTTGGACTGGAAAAAGCATCCCTTCTGTCTGCTCAAGAATTCTTTCAGAAGCTGAAAGAATCATCTCGGTAGTAAAATCGGTTGGTCCCTGGACAAGTTTTTCAGCTCCCAAAACTAAAATATTTTTGAATTTCTGAAGCTGGGAAGCAACCCAAAAAGCCACCGCCCCTCCAGCACAAACAGCAGGAATTTCAATAATAGGAACGTTTGTTTTGAAGAGATCCGAAAGAAATGCAGTTTTATGAGTCTGATGTTCAGAGGCCGAATCAGACGCCGAGGACATCGAAGAAAACAAAATGGCATCAATTTCTGGAATTTTTATTCCAGCATCGTCTAAAGCTTCCATGGCCGCTTCATAAGCAAATTGCCACCAAAACTTTTGTGAGTAATCAAATTTTGTAAGCCCTACTCCTTTGATATAGTTTCGCATAGAAAATTCCTATATTTTAAGTGCTAATTTTTATAAGTCAAGCCTTTTAAACTACTTGGTTGCTTTCTCGATCCAATCCAAAAATTCTTTATTTCCTTCTTTAACATCAAAAGACACAATACAAGGAATTGAATAAGAATGAATCTTTTTTATTGTTTTTATTATCTTCCCAACCAATACCTTCCTTGTTTTAACAACCATTCCATATTCCTCTGATCTCTCAATTTCCTTTCTCCACCAATAGAAAGATTCCATTTTAAAAATATTGCAGCAGGCGGCTAGTTTTTGTAAAAGTAAGGTTTTGGCAATTCTTTCTGCCTCTTTTTTGCTTGATGCGGTAAGATAAATAAAGCAAATTTTTGCCATCTAAGGATTCATTTTCCAAGTAAAATTTCCCCTTCTTTTAAAACTTTTCTTTTTTTTGGAATTTTGACTCCTTCAAACGTTTTCTTAAAAATATCTTTAACTAAAACTACGCCCTGAAAAATTAATTCTTTGGCAATTTTACTACTTACTGAGGGAAGTATTGTAATTGGATAAAGCTTGTTTTCTTCAATTACTGTCTCAAGTCCTTTACTCTTTGGATGTTTCCAGCCCAAAAGTTCAACTCCAACGCACTCAGAATACTTTATTGCATCATTTGTAAATTTTGCATTGGTAACCAAAATACTTCTGCATTTTACTTTTGAATCAAAAAACATTCCTTTTTGGATATCAAGAAATCTGGCATAATTTGCTAAAGCGTCTTTTAATTCAACCCTCCCTCCGGGGTCTTGTCTAAATTTACACTCGCCGATGTAAATTAAATTGCCCTTTTTTGCTAAAAAGTCTATTTCATAATTTATACAACATCCTGCTACTATTTGGTTTGTGCTTACAACAAAACCTTTAACTTCAAAAATTCGTGCTACAAATTTTTCAAAAGGAAAACCAGTGGGTCCTAATTTTGTCATTGCTTTTTTTAAATTAAATTTTATTGCTGCCTGAGGAGATTTTTCTGCTAAAAGCTCAAAAACCCTTTTAAATATTTGTGCTGTTGAAATTCCATCAAAAGCTTCTTTTTCAATCTGCCTTGCAATTTCAAAGGCTATTTCTCTTGTAGCTCCAGCATTTCTTGCCGAGCGATAAACTTTTTTGAAAGAAAATGGTTCTTCTATGCCTCTTAGATTTACAACTTTAATTTTCATAAATCAGTGAGTAGCACAAGAAATACAAGGATCATAAACACGAATTAAAGATCTAATCTTTCTAAATTTCTCCCTTTGTTTCAACTTAAAAATTTTCGGTAAAAGAGTTTTTAAATCTTCTTCAATATTGTGCAAAAATTGGGCTGTTGGAGTAATAATATTACAATTTAAAATCCTACCTTCTTTATCAATTTCATAGTAATGAAAAAGCGTTCCTCGAGGAGCTTCTAGGGCTGAAAGTCCGCTTGATGGATGAAATTTAATCTCCTTTTTCTCCTCCTTTAAAGGCATTTTTAAAACTTCTTTTAATAATTGTTGGGAAACCTCCAAAAAATGCAATACCTCAACTGCCTGAGAAAAAAGATTGTGGAAGATATTTTTAAAATAATTATCCTCTTCAAGTTTTTTCTCTTTTAAAAATTCCTTAAATTTCTTCTTAGAATTTTTCGTTAAAAATTTTCCATTATTTTTAATTCTAGCAATAGCACCAAGCATATATGCTCTCCCTTTAAACTTTACCCTCTTGACCGGAGGTGATTTCAAATCTTCTTCAATCTGAACAGAATAAAAATCAGAAAAAGTAAATTTTTCTTTACCAATTTTAATAATTTTTTCAAAGTAATACGGATAATCCTTATCGTTGAAAACTGAAGTAAAAAGAGTATCTCTTTCAAAATCTGGATATTTAATTTTTTTAAAAGTTTCTACTAATAAATTTGCATCTTCAATCGCTTGGGGAATTTTTTCAAATATCTTTTTAAGTTTGTCTTTTTCTGGAAATTTTGTAAAACCTCCAACAATTGGAGTTATTGGATGAACCGCTCTTCCTCCCACGATTTTTATTATCTCCAAAGCCACATCCCTTACTCTTAGAGCTGCCTTTGATTCTTCTTTAAATCTTTTTAATAATTCTAAATCATTTTCGATATCAAAAAAGTCTGGCAAAGAAAGGAAAAATAAATGCAGAGTGTGGGAATGAATAATGTTTGCTGCCAAAAGGAGTTTCCTTAAAAGAGTAATTTGTTTTGAAACTTTCACATGTAAAGCGTTTTCCAGGGCAGTTATCGCCCCCAAAATATGAGGTACGGGACAGATTCCGCAAATTCTTGAAACAACAATTGGTACTTCAAAATATCTCCTTCCAATTAAAATCCCTTCAATTTGTCTTAGGCCCAGAAGGGTTTGAAGTTTTAACTCTTCAATTTCTCCCGTTTTTGTAACCTTCGCCCAAAATCCGGCTTCGCCTTCAATTTTATGAATATGGGGTATAGTAATTTTCATAAAAATTTTTTTATTCAATGACCGTCCCCTGAAATTTTTTTCCTTCAAAAAAATTGTTGAGATTTTTGAAATTGCTCCCATTTAAAATGACTATTTTCAACCCAGACTTTTTGGCTAACTTCGTAGCTCTTGGATCAAAGGGGAGATTTTTTCCGGGACTCCATTCCTCTCCAGTAATCTCAAGAAGTTGATCAAAAGTAAGTTTTTTGAGAGGCTTTGCATCTTTAAATTTACTTGGATCTTTATCAAAAACAAAATCGATATTTGATAAATTAATAACTCTTTTGGCTTTTATATTTTTTGCTAAAAGTACCGCGTCAAAATCGGTACTCCAACCAGGCCTCCAACCACCAAAGATAATGATTTTCTTTTTTGTTTTAATTTTAGCGTTAGGGTTTGTCAAAACATCTTTATATGCAAGATTACCAAAATGAACTCTCAAAAGCGATGCATTAAGCCAGGTAGTAAAAATTCCAAGCCAGTCAAGGTGATTATTATCCAAAACTCCAAGATCCCTAGCTGCTTTTTGGTATTCTCTTGCTAAATTCCCTCCTCCAACAAAGATAATAAATTTTTTGCCTTTTTTAAGCCACTTTAAAATAAATTTCTTAAATTCAAATAAAAACTTAAGATCAATTTTCTCTGGGCAAACCAACGAACCTCCCAAAGATAACACTTCAAACATAAATATTTACAAAAATTTTCTAATTCCTTTTTGAATTTCTTTCATCTTTTTTAGTGTTATTTTTTTGATTTTTGGGGGAATATATTTGAAGTTATCATTTTTCATTCTTGGAATTAAATGCAAGTGGGCGTGCCAAACATCGTCTCCCAAAACTGGAGCGATTATCCATTGAGTTTTAAAAAAGCTTTGTAAAGCTTTTGCAATCTTTTTGGCTACTTTAAAATATTCTCCAATATAAGGAATATCCCAAACCCATCTAAAATGTTTCTTTGGAATCAAAAGTGTGTGACCAGGATTTCTTGGATTTTCATCTAAAAAAGCTAAAAATTTTTCATTCTCAAAAATTTTAAAAGCACTTTTCCTTCCACAAACAATTTGACAAAATGGACAAAGCTTTCCGTTCCTATCAATCTCTCCATTTCTTATCCGTCTTGAAGAAATTGGCTTTCCATCTTCTGCTAAAACTAAGTTAACTTTTATAACCTTAATAGGCTCTTTGGATAGTTTTTTTCTTTTCTGATTAATCTTCAATGCGTTTTTATAAGTCTCTTCCGAGACGACAAGAAAATCGAAATCTTCCTTTAAAGTAGGCCCAAAAATATCCTCAATTTCAATTATTTTTATATCGGCTTTAAGCTTTTCCTTGAAAAAATTTTTTAGTGCTTCCTTTCTTTCTTTAAATGGATTAACTTCTCTTTTTTTAAGCTTGAGGGCAAATTTGTCGGAGGTTAATCCAAGCGTTACTTTACCCAGTTTGACTGCTCTTTTAAGTAGGGCTTCATGCCCCTTGTGCAAGATATCAAATGTGCCACCCAAAATCACTTTTTTCATAAAATTTTGAAAAAGGTTCAAATTAAATTATATCAAAAAATCCTTTAAAATGTAAAAAGTTTCCTACTTGACATTATCTTTCAAGTTGCTAATAATAAAATGAACTAAATGGTGCCAAAAAAATTTTTCTTAACCAAAGGAGTTGGTATTCATAAAAATTATCTTCAGGCATTTGAACTCGCGCTTGAAAAAGCGGGGATTTCAAAGTTCAATTTAGTTTCAGTCTCTTCAATTTTACCTCCCAATTGCAAAAAAATTCCAAAAGAAGAAGGTTTAAAGTATCTCAAACCTGGAGAAATAGTCTTCGTTGTTATGTCAAGAAATGCCACTAACGAACCAAATAGGTTAATTGCTGCTTCAATTGGCTGTGCAATTCCAGCTGATCCAAATCAATATGGTTATATTGCAGAACATCACTCTTTTGGCCAAACAAATGAAAAAGCTGGAGAGTTTGCTGAAGATTTAGCAGCTTCAATGCTTGCTTCAACTCTAGCTATTCCTTTCGATCCTGATTCAGCCTGGGACGAAAAAGAAAAAGTCTTTAAAATGTCAGGAAAAATTGTTTACACTACAAACATTACCCAAACTGCAGAAGGTCACAAAGATGGTCTTTGGACCTGTGTTGTCGCCGCTGCAGTTTTTATTCCATGAAAGAAAAATATCTTTCAAAAAAAATAAAAGCAATTGAAGTTAAAAAAGGAAAATCAATTTCTAGGCTTCTAAAAGAAATGGCAAAGACAGGTTTTCAAGGAAGAAAATTAGGTGAGGTAGTTGATGTTTTTGAGAGAATGATTAAGGATAAAGACGTAACTATTTTTTTGGGTCTTGCGGGCTCAATGTCAACTACCGGTCAATGGAAGCTCATCAAGTGGTTGATGGAAAAAAGATTTATTGATGTTTTAGTCTCAACTGGAGCAAATATTTCAGAAGATATTCAAGATACGTTACATGGTTACTACCAAGGAAATTGGTTAGTTGATGACCAAAAACTCTGGAGATTAAAAATTTTTAGATATTATGACGTTTTTACTGATGGAAAAAAATACCGAAAAATGACAGAGTTAATCAGAAAATTTGTAACCACTTTAAAACCTGGCTATCCCTACTCCACTCGAGAATTTTGCTGGCTTTTTGGAAAATTTTTAGCAGAAAGGAAAATTGATTCTCTTTTGACCACCGCTTATAAAAAAGGCGTTTTTGTCTTCTCTCCAGCTTTAGTTGATTCAGAATACGGAATTGCCTTAGTTTTAGCAAAAAGAAAAGATGGAAAAGAGATTATTTTAGACCAGGCAAAAGATTTTGAGGAGTCTGCAAAAATTGGAGAGGCAAGTAAAAAAACTGGAGCAATCTACATTGGAGGGGGTGTGCCAAAAGATTTTATTCAAATGTTAGCAGCAGAAAAAGGTACTCTAAAGAGCGAAAAGCTTGATTATCCACACTCCTATGCCATTCAAATCACTACTGACTCTCCCCAATGGGGAGGGCTTTCTGGAGCAACTTTTGAAGAAGCAATTTCCTGGGGAAAAGAGGCAAAGTCAGGAGACAATGTTCAATGTTATTGTGACGCAACAATTGCTTTACCCTTAATTTGCCATGCTTTAGCCGAAAGAATTAATTTTGTAAGAAAACCACCAAAATTTTTGGAAAAAATCTTCTCCTAGAGCGCAAAAATATTGGCGTTACTTTTCCATACCTCCCCAAGTTTTAGGTCCCAAGAATAGTTTCATAACACCTATCCTTCAACTGCTGATCTAGAATCTTTTCACAAATAGATGGGTCCTCTGTGTAGAGACTCATTTCCACATAACAAGAATCTTTTAGCTCTCTGTCAAGTATTTTGTCACAAATAGATAAGTCTCCCCTATCTCTAGCTACCCCTAAATAACAAGAATCTTTCCCTTCCACATCCGCTATCTGATCACAAATAGATAAATCTAGTTTGGTTCTTTGAGCTAGTACTCCCTCATAACATTCAGCTTTCTCCCACTTATTTACTATCTTGGCGCAAATGGATAAATCTTTTTTGGATACAGCCACTCCACTATAACAAGAGTCTTTTCTTTCCCTATCCACTATCTTATCGCAAATGGATAAGTCCTTTTTATCAACGGCCACGCTCTCATAACAAAAATCTTTTGCCATCACTTCCAGTATTTTGTCGCAAATGGATAGGTCTTCCTTCCTTATGGCTACTTCTCTATAACAAACATCTTTTCTTTCCCTATCCACTATCTTATCGCAAATGGATAAATCTTTTCTAGCTATGGCTACTTTCTGATAACAGGAATCTTTTGTGCTTACATTTACTATCTTATCACAGATAGATAAATCTTTTTTCGCTTCAGCCACTCCAAAATAACAAAAGTCTTTTTCTTCCCTATCCTCTATCTGATCACAAATAGATAAATCTAGTTTGGCTACTCGAGCTACTCCTTGATAACACTCCCCTTTTTCCCACTCATCTCCTATCTTAGCACAAATGGATAGGTCCTGCCTCCTTATGGCTACTTGCAGATAGCAACGCTCTTTTATTGATTTATCTGCTATCTTATCATTGCAGATAGATAGATCTTTCTTGACCACAGCCACTAATTCATAACAAGTGTCTTTCATCATTGAATCTCTTATTTTCTCGCAAATAGATGGATCTTTCCTAACCCGGGCAGCCTCCTGATAACAAGAAAACTTTTGCCAGGCATTTTTGGCTTTCTCACAAATCTCTGGGGCTCGCATCTTCCAGATAAAATATCTTGGTAATCTTACTATCAAATTAAAATTTGCTATCAAAACTATCAACCCAAAGACTAAAGCGATTAAAATTAATAGTGATTTCTTTTTCATAATCATAAAAAATATTAAGTGACCTTTTTAAGTTCCTTCCCTCCAAGATTCCAAGTATCTTTTTTGCTCTTTTGTTAATTTATCAATTTTTACTCCCATGACTTTTAATTTTAAAAAGGCAACCTCTCTATCTATTTCTTCTGGAACTTTATAAACTTTTGGAGGAAGGTTTTTGTTTTTTGTAAGCCACTCACAACTTAGCGCTTGAAGGGAAAAGCTCATATCCATTACCTCAGATGGATGTCCCTCGGCAGCTGCCAGATTTACCAGTCTTCCCTCAGCCAAAAGATAAAGTTTTTTCCCATTTTTTAAATGATATTCTTCAAGATTTTCTCTAATTTTTCTTTTTTTTGCGGTCAAATTTTCCAAATCCCTTAAGTTAATCTCAACGTTAAAATGTCCCGCATTAGCCAAGATTACTCCTGATTTCATTTTTAAAAAATGATTTCTTGAAATCACATCTTTGTTACCAGTAACAGTAACAAATATATCTCCAACTTTTGCAGCCTTTTCCATTGGCATTACTTCAAATCCATCCATCACTGCCTCTAAAGCTTTTATTGGATCAACTTCGACAACAATTACTTTCGCACCCATTCCTTTTGCCCTTTGAGCAAGACCCTTTCCACAAAAACCATATCCACAAACAACAAAATTTTTTCCAGCAAGCAAAACAGCAGTGGCTCTTAAAATTCCATCAATGGTTGACTGTCCAGTTCCGTAGCGATTATCAAATAAAAATTTAGAGTAAGCATCATTTACTGCAATTATTGGATACTTTAAAGCTCCTTCTTTTTCCATTGCTTTAAATCTTAAAACGCCAGTAGTTGTCTCTTCAGTCCCTCCAATAATATTTTTGATAAGCTCTGGCTTTTTTGAATGAATAAAACTTACCAAATCTCCTCCATCGTCTAAAGTGATGTTTGGCTTTTGATCCAAAGTTTTTTTGATGCAAAAATAATATTCTTTTTGACTAAGCCCTCTCCAAGCAAAAACCTCTATCCCCTCTTTAACCAAGGCGGCAGCAACTTCATCTTTGGTTGATAAAGGATTTGAGCCACAAAGTGAAACTCTTGCTCCCCCCTCCTTTAAAGTTTTGACTAAAACTGCAGTTTCTTTTGTTACATGCAGACAAGCGCTAATTTTTAACTTCCTCAATGGCTTTTCTTCCTGAAATCTTCTTTTAATTTGCATCAAAACTGGCATATTTGCTTTAGCCCACTCAATTTCAAGCTCTCCCTTTTTTGCTAAATTTGGATCCTTTATTTTTGACATAATATTTTCTTTAATACTTGGTTTACTTCGCCATAAATATCATCTTTTTGGGTGTCAACTAAAATATAATTTTTCTTGGGCAATTTTATTTTATCAAATTCATCTTTTTTCTCCAAATATACTTTGACTGTTGCATCAGAAATTTCTTTCTTTTTTTTCTCTCTCTTTTAATCTTTCCAAAATCTTTTTTTCAGAAGCATGACACTGAATAAAAAAATAAGGCACTTTTTCTTTTTTTGTCATTTCAATCACTTTTTTTCGATAAAATTCTTTACTAAAAGTTGCGTCTAAAATTACAAACTCTCCTTTTTTCCATGCTTTTAGACCTTCGCTTAACATTTTTTGATAAACCTTGTAAGTAACTTTTTGTGAATAAATTTTTTCCAAATTTTTCTTTGGATGAGAAAATAAAGGAATACCAAGCATTTTTTTTCTTATAATGTCTGATCTCAAAAGTTTAGCTCCAATTGTGTTTGCAAGATGTTTTGCCAAATAAGTTTTTCCAGTTCCAATTTGCCCAAAAATTACAAGCAAAAGTGGTTTTCTTTTTGAAAGCTCAAAAGCATATTTGAAAGCCAAAGAAAAATATTTTTGAATTGAAAAAAGATCAGCTTTTGGCAAAGAAAGACAGCCAACCTTGGCGCGGATATAAGCTCGGTAGCATTTATAAAAAGGAAGAATTTTAAAAAGATCTTTATCATTTAAATAAAAATTGTATTTTTGCACAAAAAATTCTGAAAGATCTTTTCTTTCCAAAAAATCAAGATCCATTGCTAAAAATGCGATATCTGAGACGATATCTTGATAGCGAAATCTTTTTGTGAACTCAACGCAATCAATAATATAAATTCCCTTTGGAGTAACGAAGATATTTTCAGAATGCAAATCACCATGGGTGTCCTTTATTTTTTTCTCTTTGATGCGCTTTAAAAATAAAAGCTTTTCTTTCTTTAAAAAATTTTCAATTTCCTTTTTAATAAAAGAATATAGATTTTCATTTAAAATTTCTCTCAAAAAAGGTTTTGTTTGTTCAAAATTTTCTTCCCAATTTTTTTTAATTAGCTTTATTTTCCCATATTCATCTATTTCAGGAGAAGTTTGAGCCATTTGATGGAAATAAAAAATTTTTTTGGCAATTTTTTGAATTTCTCTTTCCCTTATCTTCCCTTTTTTTACTAGCTCTTTAAGTGAATATTTTTGTGGAATCTCTTTCATTTTCAGGGTCCAATCTAAAATCTTTTCTTTAGTTAAAGGAGCTTTTGAAGATTTTAAAATTTTAAGTTTTCTTCCTGCTTTGAGAATAGGCACAACATCTAAATAAATCTCTGGTGAAAGTCTTCGATTAAGTTTTAGTTCCTCTTTACAAAAAAATTTCCTTTTGTTTATTGTAGAAAAATCCAGATAGCTATATTTAACTGGTTTTTTGATTTTATAAACAAAATTTCCAGTAAAAATAAGCCAGGAAATATAGGTTTCTTTTAGCCTTAAATTTTTAACTTTATGAGGAAAAGCTTCAGGGCAAAGAAGTTTTTGAATTTCTTTTTCATTCATCGCTTTGGCTTAAAGCTTTTCTTTTTGCCAAAGACAAAAATATAAAGAACTTCCAAAATTCCAAGAGTATTTATCAAAAAAAGAGCTAAAAACCACCATTTATGATTGTTTTTAGCTGCTTTCCATAAAGCAAAACCTTTCCAAGGCAAGGTCCATAAAATTGCTAGCAAAATTAACCACTGATTTTGAATTAAAAATTGCTCAATTTCCATAATTTAAAAGCCTCTATTCTATTATAGAGTAAAAGGTATTGCCCCCCAAAAGCTTCCTTAGGATTTAATAAAAGTTGGACCATGTCCTGGATGAACTTTAAATCCGGGCTTAATGATCTTTTCAAGTTTTTTAAGAGAATTTTTTAAATCATCTGGAGAACCTCCAGGCAAATCAGTTCTTCCAAACCCATCTTCAAAAATTGTGTCGCCGGTAAAAATAAAATCCTTTCCCAAAAGGCAAATACTTCCTTTGCTATGCCCTGGTGTATGAATTACTTTTAAAATAACCTCTCCTACTTTTATTTTGTCTCCTTCTTTTAAAAACTTGTCGACTTTAAATTTAATGAAATCTTTTTCATTCTCATGAATTAAAATTTTTGCTTGAGTTTTTTTTGAAAGAGGCAAAGCTGATAGAGTGTGGTCCCAATGGTAGTGAGACAAAACGATGTATTTTAGCTTTGTCCTCCCGACCTCTTTTAAAATTTTTTTAAAATCCCCTCCCGGATCTAAAACTAAGGCTTCTCCTTTGGATTTTAAAATGTAACAATTTGTCAAAAGCGGTCCAACAATTAAATGTTTAATTTCCATATCTTTTTAAAATAATTAAACTAATCTCTGGCAATGAATTAATCCGAAAAGGCAAAATTGAAGTTCCAACCCCTGAGCTTACATAAAGATAGGTAGAATTTTTTTTAAAAAGACCTTTCAAATATTTCGACCCATATCTTGATGGTACCCAAAGAGGTCCAAAAAATGGAAAAGTAATTTGACCACCATGCAGGTGTCCCGATAGAACCAAATTAATCTTTTCTTTGGCGGCTTCTTGGATAATATCTGGGGAGTGAGAAAGTAAAACTTTAAAAGAATCCTCTTTACCTACTTGGCTCATTGCTCCTGGCAAATTATCTTTTCCGCTCCACGGATCATCAACCCCAATTAAATAAAAATGGCCACCTTTAAAAGGTATCTCCTTTGAAGTATTTAGTAAAATTTCAATTTTGCTTTCCTCAAGCGCTTTTAAAACAAAAAGGTCATCATGATTTCCCAAAACTCCAAAAACTCTTTGGGGAAATTTGCGAGAAAGCTCCTTCCAGAAATTTTTCAAGGTGTTTAAATCTTTATCAAAAAGGAAAGTTTGAAAATCAACAAAATCCCCAGTAATAAAGATGAAATCTGGATTTAAACTTTCCGCGAATTTTAATACCTTTTTTTCCCTTTTTCCAAACCACCAAGAGTGAAGGTCTGAAAGGTGAAGGATTTTCATACCTTCTAGGAATTCGGGAAGATTTGAGAAATAAATTTCTTTTTTTGAAATTTGAATATTGCTTGGATTTAAAATGCAAAAACGGTAAATTAAAAGCAGGGTCAAAATTAAAAAAGCTAAAGCAAAAATCATTTTTCCCTTCATTGTAAATCTTAACCTGGCGATAAAATCTCGTCTTTTATTCCAAAAATTTCCAAATTATCTTCAATTTCTTCTGGTTTTTTAAACTTTTTTAATCTTTCTAAAAAACCTTTTGGATTTATATTTTTCAAAATTCCACGGCAACCATAGCAAAGTTGATTATTTTTTGGACAAATAGCGTCGCATCCTGCTAAAGTTATTGGACCAAGACACGGTTCTTTTTTTCTCAAAAAACAAGTTTCTCTTCCTTGATGGTTGCATTCAAAACAGACTGGTTTTTGCAAAACTGAGGGAATTTTTCTTTGGAGTAATTCATCTGTATATCTTAAAAACTCCTCTCCGTTTATTGGACATCCTGGAATCTCAAAATCTACTTTAACGAAATTATCAATTTCTTTGATCTCGGGATTTTCAATATTGTCTAATTTTTTATAAATAAATCTTATTGTCTTCTCTTTTCCTTGGTAGTTTTTCATTTCCGGAATTCCCCCAAGAACAGCGCAAGTTCCCAGAGCCACCAAAATTTTAGACTCTTTTCTAATTTTTTTAAGAAGATTTACTTCCTCTTTTTTTATTGGAAGTCCTTCAACAAATGAAACATCAATTTGAACTTTTCCTTTTGGAAATGGCATTTCTTCAATTAAAGAAAAGTCAATAAGCTCGATTGTTTTTAAAAAATTAAAAAATTTCTCTCCAAGATCAAGAAGAGCAAATTGGCATCCTTCACAAGAAGTTAAAGAAAAAAAAGCCACCTTTGTTTTTTTCATTTAGGTAATGGCTTTTTGAATTTTTTTAGCAATTTCTTGCATTTCTCTTGTTGAAATCTTTCGAACCTGAGAAAGGTCAATAGCGCCTCCATGCCCATCACCAGCAAATCTTGGTACAAGCCAAACATGAGCATGAGGAACTTCCTCTCCGATAACAAGCCCAATCACCCAATCAGTATTCATAGCTTTTTTTATTCCAAGAACTACTTTCTTTACAAACTCAAAATACTCACCAATTTCTGGAACATCCCACACCCATCTAAAATGCTTTTTGGGAATAACTAACGTATGTCCAGGATTTAATGGATTAATATCCAAAAATGCCAAAAATTTTTCATTTTCAAAAACTCTAAAACAGGGAGCTTTGCCTTCTACGATTTTACAAAAGATGCAATGCTCCATAAAATTTTCTTTCAAAATTTGACCTTTGTTTCTCATTTCATATTTTAAACAATATCTTTCCAAAAAACAACTTATTTGTTACACTTAGATTTTGGGCCTGTAGTTTAACGGCAAAACACTGCCTTCGCATGGCAGAGTTGCAGGTTCAATTCCTGCCAGGTCCACTTAATATGAGATTTAATCCAGAAAGATTCAATTTTGAAAAAGAACCACAAATACCAGAAGAGCCAAAAATAGAAATAGTTAAAGGAGAAGAAAAAGAAATAAAAATTGACGACCGAGAAGAAAAGTGTTCAGAAATTCAATCTTTAAAAATACTCACACTGGAAGGAAAAGAAGTCGATTTCACTAATTTCTTACCTCCTGGCTGGAAAATCTTCGAGATTGAAGGAATCTCTCCAAAGCTTCCACCAGAGTATTTTACTCGAGGAGAAATGAAAAGTATCTTTTTTTATTCTAAAGGACGTAGGCTCACAAGGCATTATTTTGTAAAAGAAGGAGAAAAACTTCCTCCTCCCTACCAAGATGAAAAGGGAGGAAGAAGAGTTTTTCCTTGGGGAGAGGTATTTGAGTATCAAATAGAAGAGACAAAGGATGACCCTTATTTTTTGCTAAACATTTTACATGAAATAGGTCATGCGCGAATGCATGGGGGATGGCTTGACAGAGCACTTTACTCGATGATGCTTGAAAAAGAGGAAAAAGAAGGAGTAATTTTTTCTTCTCAAAAAAGAAAGAAATTTTGGGAATATGTAATAAGAATAGAAAGGGAGGCTTGGACATTTGCTTTAAAAAAATATCGAGAACTAAAAGAAATGGGGGCGGACATTTTGCCAGGAAAAAGTAAAAGTGAAATTTTAGAGGCTATAAATTTATCTTTATCTTATCTTTTAGTCGAGCCTCTTCGCTCTTTTCTCCCAAAAGAAATTCTTAAAGAAGTTAAAAAAAGAAAACCAAGTCTTCTTAAAAAATTAATAGATTTTTTAAAAGAATGGCTTGAAAAAGAGTAGTTTTAAAGGTAAAGAAAGGGTTTATTTTTTTAGTTTCTCTTTTTGGCAAAAACTATAAAAGTCAAGCACTTTTTGAGCTATTTTTGAAAAACTGTACTTTTTTGCCTCATTTATTCCCCATTTTCCCATCTCCTCTCTTAGCTTTGAATTTCGAATTAAAATTTCAATCTTTTGAGCTAATTTTTTAAAATCTTTGGGCTCCACTAAAAACTTTTCACCTTTTTTTCCCTTAAGCCAGCTTTTGTAGCCTTCATTAGCAAAAGCAACAACTGGAAGGCCTGAAGCCATGGCTTCCAAAATTACAATTCCAAAGCTTTCTCCAAAAATTGAAGGAGCGCAAAAAATATGAGAAGAAGCAAAATAAGGAGAAGGATCTTCTTTTGCCCCTTCAAAGATTACTTCTTTTAAACCGTTATCTTTAGCGTATTTTTGGCATTTCTCTCTCAAAGGTCCATCGCCAACAACAATCAGTCTTAAATTTGGGAATTTTTTTTGCAAAATTTCATAAGCTTTAAGAAGATAAATTAAGCCTTTTCTTTTTTCAATTCTTCCTACAAATAAAATGTTAATTTTTCCATCAAGATATTTCTCTATTTTGGGGACTTTTGGATTAAACCTTTCCAAGTCAACTCCGTTTGGAAGAATAATTTTGGGACCTCGGTATTCTTTAAAAGTATCATAGGCGACTTTTGAGACCGCAATAACTCCATCGATTCGTAGATCACAAAATTTAATAAATGGCTTTAAAATTTGAGGAAACCTTTGGAAGAATTTACTTCGGGAAATATCCGAATGGAAAGTCAAAATATTTAAAGTTTTAAAGGTAGTTGGAGAAAGAAGAATTTGAAGGCCAGAGGGAAAACTAAAATTGTGAAAATGTAAAACATCAAACTTCTCTTTTCTTAAAACCCTTTCGATTGAAACTGGATTAAAATTAACATCGATATCAGAAACTCCCCCTCCAAATCTAATCGGAAATGAAGTGCCAAGGAGAATGATATCTTTTTGATATTTTTCCTTTAGCCTTCTTCTTGGAATAATAATTTTTGTCTCAATTCCCCTTTTTTTAAATTCCTTATATAATCCAAAAATGTGAGTCTTCACCCCCCCAGGAGAAAAAAAAGTATGAAATGAAATCAAAGCAACTTTCATAAAAAAATTTTAACAAAAAAATATGTTTTGGAAAATCTTTGAAAAAATTTACTGGAAAACTTGGATAAAAAAAGCTGCTAAAGAGTGTCAGCCTTTTATCGAACCAAAAAGCACTCTTCTTGACATCGGATGTGGTCATGGGTTTTTTCTCAAAGGTCTTCAAAAGAAATTTAGTTTAAAAGTTTTGGGAGTAGATATTAAAGATCAACGCAAAACTGACATTCCTTTTTTACAAGCGGATGGAAAATCTTTGCCACTTAAAGATAAATCCTTTGATTTTGTATTAATCGCCTTTGTTTTGCATCACGTAAAAGAACCTGAATTAATCTTAAAAGAAGCCAAAAGAGTAGCCCGAAAAAAAATCATAATTTATGAAGATATAAAAGAAGGGGTTTGGGGGAATTTAGTTTGTTTTTTTCATGCGCTTTTTTGGACTGTTTTCAATAAAGCACCTTTTACTTTCAATTTCAAAAACCAAAAAGAATGGGAAGAAATTTTCAAACAACTTGATCTAAAGCTAATTTTTTTAAAAAAAACCTTTTCTTTTCCGGTAAAAAGAATGTTGTTTATCTTAGATGTCAAATAAAAGACCAATGAAAATTGCTATTTTCTCTGATACTCATGACAATTTAGTTAATTTTAAAAAAGCGATCTCTAGGGCAAAAAGAGGAGAAACTAAACTTTTAATCCATTGTGGGGATATTTTAAAGCCTGAAACTATTAAAGAAGCTTTAAAAAATTTCCCTTACAAAGCCCACTTTGTTTTAAGCGAAAGTGATAAATGTTATTTTAAAAATTTAAGTGCCGACTATTTTGATGATTTACCAAATTTAAAAATTTGGGAAGATTTTGGAGAAATTGAGGTCAATGGCAAAAAAATTGCCTTTTGTCACTTGCCAAAACTTGCTTTCAAAAAAGCTTTTGCCAGAAAATATGATGTCATTTTTTATGGACACTTGCATAAACCTTGGAAAACAAAGATTGGAAAAACCACCCTTATAAATCCAGGAAATTTAGCTGGCTTATTTTTTAGGCCAACTTTTGCCCTATTTGATTTAAAAACGGAGGAATTCAAATTAAAAATTCTTAATTAAAAACCCTCAAGAAGGATTGACAAAAACTTTTGAATCTCTCAATACTTTTTTCACATAAGAAGGCAAAGAAGGCAAAATTTTATCAATCCATTTATAACCTTTGCTTGTTTTGTCAAGCTTTATTTTTGGAAAAGAAGTTGGAGTGCAAAGAAAACAAATGTTTATTGTGTGAACTCCGGTTTTTAAATTTTTAAACGGTCCTTTTTTAAAAAATGTCTCGTAAATACCAATTATTTTTTCAACTTTAACATTAATTCCTGTTTCTTCTTTAATTTTTCTTTTCATCGCAGCTCTAAGTCTTTCATTTTTAAAAATTCTTCCTCCGGGAAGCCACCATTTGTTTTTTGCTGGCTCTTTATTTCTTAAAACTAAAAGAACTTTTCCTCTAAAAGAAATCACCCCATCGACACAACAAATTGGCATTTTTTCAAGAATTTTCTTATATTCTTTTTGGGGAATTTGTTTTTTGGCCACAAATAATGTATTATATTTTAAATTTTTGAAAGAAACAATTTTTATGCACCCATTAGTTTCTTTAGCAAAAAAGGCTGTAGAAACTTACATTAAAGAAGGAAAAATAATTACTCCTCCAGAAGATTTACCAAAAGAGTTTTTACAAAAAAAGGCTGGAGTTTTTGTCACGATTGAAAAAAAGGGCGAGCTTCGTGGATGCATTGGAACTTATCTCCCAGTAAGAGAAAATATTGCCAATGAAGTAATTTTTAACGCAATTGCTTCGGCAACTGAGGATTGGAGATTTGGTAAAATTCAAAAAGAAGAATTGCCAGAACTTTCTTTTATAGTTTATATCTTAAGCAATCCCCAACCAGTAAAAGATTTAAAAGAACTTGACCCCAAAAAATATGGAGTAATAGTCAAAACTTCGCCTTTCCTTTCTTTGGAAAATGATGTAATTTTCAATGGTCATCAAGTTCCAAAAACTGGAGTTTTGCTTCCAGACATTGAAGGAGTAGAGACTGTAGAACAACAAATCTCAATTGCCTGTCAAAAGGCAGGTATTGATCCTACAAAAGAAAAAATTTTTATTTACAAATTTACTGTAGAAAAGTACCAATAATTTAACCCTTAAAACTTACAACTAATAATGAAGATTGATTTGCATTGTCATAGTTATTATTCAAAAGATGGGGTTTCTTCGCCTGAAAAATTAATAAAAACTGCTCGTGAGAAAAATTTAGATGGAATTGCTTTAACTGACCATGAAACCACAAAAGGCTGGGAGGGGGCAAAAAAAGCAGCGAAAAAGTATGGGGTTTTTTTAATTTTGGGACAAGAACAAAAAACTGAAAAAGGAGACATTTTGGGTATTTTTTTAAAAAAAGAAATTAAATCAAAAAAATTTTTAGAAGCAGTAAAAGAAATCAAAGCTCAAGAAGGACTGATCGTTTTGCCCCATCCCTTCCATCCAATTGAGGGTTTTAAAGATAATATCGAAAAATATTTAGATTTAATTGATGGAATTGAAGTTTTAAATGGCAGACTTCCTTTTTCTTTTTTTGATAAAAAAGCAAAAATCTTTGCCCAAAAACATAACTTAGCACAAGTTGGCGGAAGCGATGCTCATTTCCACAAAGGAGTGGGCTCTGTTTTTACTGTGGCTCAAGCAACAAGTTTAGAAGAATTTAAAGATGGAATTTTGAACAAAAAAACAGAGGCTTTTGGTAAAAAATCCTCATTTCTTTATTTAATTTTTCCAACCTTAGGTAAGTTAGGTTTGAAAATCAAATAACTTTTTAACTAAAAGTTTCTTTTTTGACTCTTTAGGGCAAAAACTATTCTTTGAATTGCAGAAATGTTAGTTAAAATTGCAATCAAAATTAAAAAAAACACCATCCATTGATAATTAAAAATCCCCAAAATTAAAGCCAAGATTAAAGAAATTAACCTTTCAGCGCGAGAAAAAATTCCACCTTTTAATTCTTCAATAACTAATTCTTTTTCTTTTGCTGCAGCTTTTGCATAAGTTGTCATTAAAGATCCAAGCAAAATCAAAAAAATCCAAGCAAAATGAGGAAAAAGAATTTTTGGTAGGGGTAAAAATAACATTCCAAAAAGCAAAAGAGCTTCAACATATCTATCACAAATTGTATCTAAATATGCGCCAAATTTAGTAGAAATTCCCCTGTATCTAGCTACTGCCCCATCAACAAAATCTAAAAAGGAGGCAACAAGGAAAAGAAAGAGTGCCAAAATTAGTTTTTGCTTTGTTAAACAATAAAAAGTTCCTATTCCAAAAGCAATTGAAGATAGCGTATACTGATTGGGACTAAAAAACAAAAAAGAAAAAATTCTCCCAATAAAGTTTTCTATTTTTTTGAATTTCTCTTTATATAAATCAAGCATATTTTATATTTTTGACTTTTAACAATTTTTAGCAACCTTTATTTTTTATCCACTCTTTTATTATTGCGGGCACTTTTTTTAAATCGCTAATTACTATGTTTGCCTCTTTTTTAAGTTCTTTATATCTTTTTGCTCCCTCTTTCGTTTTTAAATTGCGCTTTAAAACAAATCCTATTTTGAAATCAGCAGGTAATTTCATATCCTTTACAGAATCGCTAACTAAAACTAAAAGGGTGTTTTTAAACTTCTTCTTTATTTCTTTTATGTGATCAGCTTTGAGTCCTTGTTCTCTTCCCATTACTTTATTTATTCCCGTAATTTTTTCTTTTTTTATCCAGTAATAAACGATATCTTCATCTGTTCCAGAGGTAACAATTTGAAAAACTCCTAATTTAAACAATTGGTAAATTGCGTATTTAGCGTTGGGAATGCTTTTAAAATTTTTGTAAACTTCGTTTAATTTTCTTTTGTGGTATTCTTTTGCGCATAATTTTTTTGTGTTTTTATCTTTTTTTGGGAAAATAATTTTTAATTGAATATCAAATGGCAACCCTGTCGTTTTTAAATATTCTCTTCTAGCTTTCTCTTTTGATAAACCAAAATATTTATTTATGAGCTCTGAAGCTAATTTTACATGAGAAGCCATAGTATCAACTAGTGTTCCGTCAAAATCCCAACAAACAATCAATTCTTTCGATTTTCTAAAAAAATCAATCACTTCTTTTAGGTTTTTAAACACTTTATCAGCCTTACTAAAATCTTGGTGAAACGAGTATTCATTTGGAATGGCAAAACAAAAAAGGCCAGCGGATTTTGCAGATTCAACTCCAGATTGAGTGTCTTCAATTGCCAAACACTCATTAGGTTTTAAATTTATTTTTTTTGTGGCAAAAAAGTAAACATCGGGATAAGGTTTTCCTCTTTTTACTTCACTCTTTGAGGTAATTGCAGAAAAATAAGAAAAAATCCCTGCCTTTTTTAATTTCAAAAGCACTTCTTCTTCAATACCAGTGCTTGCTACTGCTAACAATTTGTTTCTTTTTTTGAAAAAATTTAACGTCCTTTTAACATAGGGCATTGTTTTGACTTTTTGCTTTTTGAAAATTTTTAAAACAATTTCGTTTCTTTTTTGAACCAACTCTCCCTTCTTTATTTTTAAAGCATATTTCCTCTTTATTTGCTCTTCAATCACTTCTCCACTTTTTCCTTTATAATCTGACATCTCTCTTTGTGATAAAAAAATACCATAATTTTTTAACACCTCTATCCATGCTTTGGACTGATAATATTCTGTATCCACTAAAACTCCGTCTAAATCAAAAATTACTCCCTTAATTTTGTTTAAGGCCAGCATATTTTAGCTATAAAAATAGATTACATCTTTTGTAATAGTTCTTGGCAAAAATTTCTCATTTTTTCTAATTCTTCTTTTCCTTTCTCTGTAGTTTTAAAAGCTCTTTTTCCTTTATATTTTTCAGTTTGAATGTAACCTTGTCTTCTTAATCTATACAAAACGCTCTTTAGCAAAATATTTCCTGGCAAAAACCCAAATCTTTCAAAAATTAATTTCCCAGTATCTTCATCGCAAACTACTTCTTTTCCTAGGCTCAAAACATAAATCCACAAATTACCTTCTGTATTTAATTTTTTAAATCTTTCAAATGGAGTCATAATTTTTATTTTTCTCTTTGGCCTTTAATAAATTCTTCAACCATTTCTCTTGCTTTTTCATCGCTAAACTGTTGTGGAGGATGCTTCATTAAATAAGCGGAAGCGGAAATTAAAGGTCCTCCCACTCCCCTATCTAAAGCCAATTTTGCAAGTCTTATTGCATCAATGACGCATCCTGCAGAATTTGGAGAGTCCTCAACAGAGAGTCGAAGTTCAAGTTCAACAGGCACATTTCCAAATTTTCTTCCTTCAATTCTAATGAAGCAAACTTTATTATCTTTTAACCATGGAATCCAATCTGAAGGTCCAATGTGTAAGTTTTCATAACTTAATCTTTTTGCAAGTTGTGATTCGACAGCTTCAGTTTTTGAAATCTTTTTTGATTTTAACCTTTTTCTTTCAAGCATGTTGAGAAAATCAGTATTGCCCCCAAAATTCAATTGATAAGATCTGTCAATAATTACACCCCTTTGGGTAAAAAGGTGGCACAATGTCCTATGGACAATTGTTGCTCCAACTTGCGATTTAATATCATCTCCAATACAGGGTAAATTTTTCTTTTCAAATTTTTCAGCCCATTTTTTATCTGAGACTATAAAAACTGGCATGCAATTAATAAAAGCGCACCCTGTTTTCAAAGCACACTGCGCGTAATACTCTGTTGCTTTTTGAGAGCCAACTGGCAAATAATTGATTAAAATTTCAGCTCCAGATTTTTTCAATTCTTCAGCAACATTTACTGGCTTTTCTTTTGCAACCACAAAAGTTTTATCTTCTGGATACTCTTTCATGTGAGAGGCTATTCCATCCAAAACAGGTCCCATTTTTACTTTCACTCCAATTTTTGGAATATCTTTACAAAAAATCTTTGTACAATTTGGCGAAGCAAAAATTGCTTCAGATACATCTTTCCCTACTTTTCTTTTATCCACATCAAATGCTGCTACAACTCTAATATCTGAAATTTTATATCCTCCCAAAACATTGTGCATTAATCCTGGGATTATCTCTTTTTCATCTTTTACATTTTTGTAATAAAAAAGACCTTGAATTAAAGCAGAGGCACAATTTCCTACACCGACAATAGCTATTTTAATTGGTTTTGACATACGTTTTAGATTTTAAGTATAATTTTTATATTTGATATATAAACCCTCAAAAGCTATTGTTTGACCTTTGTAAAATATTTTACGCTTGTAAAATAGTTTGTCAAGAGACTTTATGTATCTAACCAAGGTGCTACTTCGCGCCAAACTTTCTCAAAATGCCCCAGAAACTTTTTCCTATTTTACTTCCAAGAAAATCTCAAGGAGAGGTATAGTTTTGGTTCCTTTTAAAAATAGACTAGTTTTTGGAATAGTTTTGGAACAAAACGAAGTAGTTTCTCAAAAGCAAGAAATTAAAAAGGGAGGTATTCTTTTAAAGCCGATTAAAAAAATTCTCTCCCCTTTTCCTTTCTTAAAAGAGTTTCAAATTAAATTAGGGTTTTCATTGGCAAAATACTATCTTACTCATCCTTCGCGTTTTTTGTATCTTTTTTTGCCTGAAGCAATTTTAAAGAAAATAAAAAATTTCCAAAAAATTCCATTAGAAATACCTTTGCCATTCAAAAAAACACCAAGAGAAAAGCTTTACATCGCTCCAAATTATTTCTTCCCAGAAAAAGAGATAAAAATTCGTCAAAAAAGTAATGGTCAAATTCTTTTTATCTTTCCAACAAAAAATCAACTTAAGTTTTGGAAGAGGAAATTTTTATCGCTGGGGTTTAAAGAAAACCAAATAGTTTTTTTCTCGCCAAAACTTCCTTCAAAAAAGATATTTGAGGTATTTCAAAAAGTGTTTTTGGGGCAAGCTAAAGTGATTTTGGGGCAAAGATCTGCTCTTTTTTTACCATTTTTAAATTTATCTTTAATCTGCCTTTTGGATGCTGAAAATAAAAGCTATTTTTCGCAAAAAGAGCCATATTTTGATGCTAAAACAGTTGCCCAAAAATTAAGTGAGATTTCAGGAGCTGAACTCATTTTAACTACTCCCCTTCCCTCCCTTGAAAGTTATCTTAAATTCAAAGAGAAAGAAGAAATAAAAATACCCAAAATTGAGTGGGAAATTTTAAATTTGAAACACCTTAAAACACCACTTAACCAAAATTTTTTGGAAAAAATTAAAAAAGAAGCAAAAAGCGGTAAAAAAATTTTAGTTTTCATCAGAAAAAAAGAAAGTGGAATAATCTTTTGTCCTGATTGCAAGTGGATAAAAAGGTGCTCAAGGTGTTTTTTTCCAATGAAAATCATCGAAAGTAAAAGAAAGCTTGAAATCATTTGCTCAAAATGCAAAGCAAAAGAAAATCTCCCCCAAAGATGCGAAACCTGCTCAAACTGGGAGTTAAAAGTTATCGGTGGGCAAGAAAAAGAATTTGAAAAAAAGTTAAGAAAAACGCTTTCAGGAAATAAGCTTTTCTTTTTTGAAGGACCTCAAAGCTTAGATAAATTTTTTAAAGTTGGCGGAGTTTTAATCTCGGGAGCAAAAATTTTTGAATTTTTGCCTTTCCAAAAAGAAGAAAGGTTTGATCTAATCTTTGTTTTCGATCTTGATTCGCTTTTGAATCTCCCTTATTTTAACGTCGAAGAAAGAGTGTTTGAAATCCTACAAAAACTTATTTGCCTCGCCAAAGAGAAAATAATTATTCAGACACGTTTCAAAGAACTCTTTGAAGTTTTTTTTACAAAAAAAGAGATCCTTTTTGAAAAATGGAAGAAAGAGCGAGAAAAATTGAATTACCCACCATTTAAAAAACTTGTTTTCATTGAAATTTATGAAAAAAGCAAGGAAAAAGCGGAAAAACTAGAAACAGAGCTTAAAAAAACACTCAAGAATTTCCAAAATCAATTCAAATTTGAATACCTTGGACCAAAGCCAATAAAACTCACTTTAAAAGGATACCTTTTGGAGTTTCTTTTGAAAATAGATTCAAAGGAAAATTTATTGACAGAAAGTTTGAAATCAATTTTACCACCGAAAAGCAAGATAAAAGTAAACCCAAAAGAAATCTAGAAATTTTTTATTTCATTAAAGGAAAAAGAATTATTTCTCTTAGTGTCTTTGAGTTAGTAAAAATAGCACAAAGTCTATCCATTCCAATTCCACATCCAGCAGCTGGAGGCATTCCATAAGTCAATGCCTCAAGAAATTCTTTGTCAAATGGATGAGCTTCAAGATCTCCTTTTTTTCTTAAAGTCTCCTCTATTTTAAATCTTTTTTCTTGTTCCAAAGGATCGTTAAGCTCAGAAAATCCATTAGCTACTTCCCAACCAGCAATAATCAATTGAAATCTTGCAGCCACTTTTTTATTATCCTCTCTTGCCTTAGCTAAAGGAGTAAGTTCAATTGGTTGGTGTACAACAAATGTTGGTTGCCAAATTTTTTGAAGGCATCTTTTTTTAAAAATACCATCCAAAATTTTTGAAAAATGTTTTCCTTCAGTGGCTACTTCTTTTGCTTTTCCAATTTTTATTATTTCTTCTTCAGTAAGTTTGGAAGGAGGAGCGCCCATTTCTTCGCAAAGTAAATCATCGAATTCTATTCTTTCAAATGGGGGGCTAAATTTTATCCTTTTGCCCTGATACTCAATTTCATTTTTCCCAAAGATATTTTGGGTTAACTCTTTTAAGTAATTCTCAACAAGATTCATCAATGAAAAATAATCAGTATAGGCTTGATAAAACTCAAGAGAAGTAAACTCGGGATTGTGGGCTCTATCCACTCCTTCGTTTCTGAACACTCTTCCTATCTCAAACACTTTATCAAACCCTGCGACAAGAAGCATTTTTAGGTAAATCTCAGGCGCGATTCTTAAATAAAGATCAATGTCTAGTGCATTAAGATGCGTTTTAAATGGAGTAGCTGCCGCGCCTCCAGCTTCCTTTTGCAAAACCGGAGTTTCAACCTCAATAAATCCATTTTTCTCAAAAAATTTCCTTGTAAAAGAAAAAATTTTTGAGCGCACAATGAATTTGTTTTTTACTTCCTCATTAATTAATAGATCAAGATATCTTTTTCGATACCTCTCTTCAATATCTTCAAGTCCATACCACTCAGAGGGAATCGGGAAAAGAGCTTTAGCTAAAATCTCAAAATTTTTAACCTCTATTGTTTTTTCCTTAGTTTTTGTTAAAAAAAGTTTTCCTTCAAATAATAGAAAATCTCCAATGTCAATATTTTTTAAAAAAAATTGATAAGAATCTTTTCCAAGGATGTCCTCGCGCAAAAAAGCCTGAAATTTACCTGTGCCGTCTGAAAAATTTAAAAAAGTTGAACCACCATGTGTTCTTAAAGCTAAAATTCTACCAACCAAAGCCACTTCACTTCCTTCTCTAAAATCTGAAATCACATCTTTAATTTTACAATGTTTTTTTACAAAGATTGGATAAGGGTTTATCCCTTTCTCTTTAATGTTTTGAAGTTTCTCAAGCCTCTTTTGCCTAAGTTCCTCTGCTTGAGGCATAAAAGCTTTTATTTACACCCACCCTGAGGAGAAGAAGGGTTATCTTCAAGCTGTTTTTTGCATTCTTCAGGAGGATCTTTAAAAGCTTGACAAATAATTTGCTTAAAACCCTCAGGAGTTCTCTTTGGGGGAGAAGCTTCAACTCCATTTAAAATCAAAGTTGGAGAAGCCCAGGCTTGGTATTTTTCTACTTCTTGAAACTCTTTAGCTAAAAGATCTTCTTTTTCTCTCTCAAAACAAATTTTAATTTTTGAAACGTCAATTCCGTTTTTCTTAGCTATTTCTTCCCATTTTTGATCAGTATTTTGAAAATCGGTTTCTTTATTCATTGCAAAAACAAAGTCCCAAAATTTTTCTGGCTGATATTTTTTGACGCAAATTTCTCTCAAATCTTGATTAAGCTCCCCTTCTCCGTGGAGTGAACTATATCTATTTTCTTCTTTGCTTACAATATAGCGGATTTCAAAGTCAATTTTGCTACCAAAAAGTTCTACCGCTGGTCGAATTGCTTCTTCTGCTTGATTTCCATAGGGGCAATATGACATAACAAAAAGTTTCACTTCAGGTCTATCACTTTTGGGAATTTCTTTTGGAGCTTGGGTTTGTTGAGAATAGTCTTTTAAGGAAAGTTTTTGCAAAAATATATTTTCACCTTTTTTATCAACATACACTTCACCTTCTTCGCCATTGACTTTAAATTTTAAACGATAAAGACCGGAAGAATCTTTTTTTATTTCACTTAAAGATATTTCGCTTCCTGGAGGTAAATTTTGTTTTAAAAAAGCTAAAACTTTATCAGCAACTTTGCTTGAAGAAACAAATGGGAAATTTTGGAACAAAACTACTCCCAAAAAAGTTAAAAATAAGAAAATAGAAAGAGATTGCCAAAACTTTTGGCCCATGATTTCCTACTTTTCTTTGCTTTTAAGCTTTTTTTCAATTTGAGGCCATTTTGATTTCAAAAAAGCAACAATTTCTTTTAAATCTTCTTCTTTTACTTTTTTTACTCTAAGATAGAAATCTGAAAGCTCATCAACAATCTTTTCATATTTTTCTTTTGAAATCTCTTTAATCTTTTTTACTTTTGCTAAAAGATCTTTTTTAAAATCCTTTGCCAGCTTCTCAATCTCCTTTTTAGCTTTCTTTCCTTTAGCGGTTTTCAAAAAAGCAGTGATTCCAATAGCAGCAATAGCGCTAGCAATTAAAGTACCAATAACAGCTTTTTTTAAAACTTTTGCCATAATTTTTTTATTCCTTGACCTTTTTATTTTCCTTCTCTTTTTTTCGAGAAAGGATGTCAAAAATTTTACTTATAATTGTGGTTATGTTGGAAAATAGATCAAAAAATTTCTCAACCCTTTTTTGAACTTCTTCCAGAAATGAATTTGTTTTTCGCTTAATTTTTCTAAAATGGTGCCAGCTCCAAAAAATGAAAAGTAAAACAAAAAACGAAATGACAGCTCCAAGAATAAAAAATACTGTCCCTGCTATAAAGAATGTCTCGCCCCAATTCATAGTTTTAATTCTACAGGAAAAAAATTTTTCTGTCAAATGAATAACTTAAAACAGGTTGGGTGTGTATTTTAAAAATATAACTGAAAGAGAATTTGGGAAGTAACAAAAAGAAAGTATAAAAAAAGGAGAAAAAGTCCTTCTCTCTTGGTAACTTTGTAACCTGTTTTAACTGAAAAGAAGAAAAAGAGCGCTCCAAAGATTAAAAAAATCCTGGCAATAGCCAAGGGACCAATGTCGGTAAATTTCATTGGAGAAATTAAAGAAGCTATTCCTAAAACTAAAGTAGAAGGAACAACTACTGCTCCCATCAAATCTCCAAGAATCATCCATGTGTCTCCTTTTTTTGCTGAAAGAATAGCAAAATAAAGTTCTGGAAGAATTGAAGCAAGCCCAGTGAGTAAAAGACCAATTACAACTATAGGCAAATTTAAAATTTTAGCAAAATAACTTGCCGAAGTTACTATTCCCTGTGCAGCAAGAATAAAAAGCAGAATTCCAAAAATAACTCTACAAATATCAACAAAAAAAAGTTTTATTTCTTTGGTCAAAGGTTCCTCATAAGTGTCATAGACTCGAGTGAATCTTTCTCTTCTTGAAAAAAGCCAAAAAACGTAAGTGGCAAAAAGACAAAGCAAAAGAACTGCATCAATTCGTGAAAGTTCGCCATCCAAAATTAAAATTAAAGGCAAAATAGAAGCAATCAAAGTAAAAACGGAGGTTGCCTGAACAGTTCGACTTTTAGCAGGAAGTTCTTTTTTGCTAACCAAAACCGCTAAGGCGACAGCTAAAGTTAAAACAGCAATATTGTTTCCAGCCACGTCTCCAAAAGAAAAATGGGAGATATTTTTTAAAGCTGCTGTAATACCAACAAAAAAATTTGGTAATGATCCAGCAAAAGCCATGACAAAAAAGGCAACTACAAATTCTCTTAATCCAAAAAACTTGGCCATTCTGGCTAGCCCCCTTACAACCCATTCTCCCGCAATGAAAAAACACAAAGCTGATAAAAGGAAAATGAAAATATAAAAAATTAACATTATTTTGAAATTAAAGAAATTATTTCTACAAAGACTCCAAGAATCAAAATCAAAAATAAAAGATACACCAAGCAAATTTTGTATTTCGGGATTCGATTTTTAAGTTTTGCGATTTGAGATTTAAGATATTTTTGGTACATCGTCAAAATTAAAATCCCCTCAATTCCAAGCATCACTGCTCCAATAAAACTTACTACTAAAATAAAATCTTTAAAACCAATCAAAAAGAATACTAAAGGCACAAAAAAGGTCACAAAGAAAGCCAGATTTCTTGGCAGTTTCAAATCATACCAAAAAACTTTTTTTAAGGTAAGTCCCAAAGCAATGAAGGAAGTAAAAGTGGTGAAAAATCCAAAAAACAAAACTAAAAGAATTATTTTTCTTTCAAAGAAATTTTTTAGACTCAAAAGGGCGGATTTGGTAGTTAACTTTCCGCAAGTTCCCAGAATTAGGTAAATGAAAAAAAGATAAATTAAAATGGCAATCAAAATAGAAACTAAAATGACTTTTTTTAAAAGTTTTTTGTTGCCAGAAAGCATCTCCTCAGTTTCTGGAATTAAAGAAGCCCCCCATAAAGAAAATAAAACTGGACCGTAGGGGAGAAAAAAGTTAGAAGATGAAATTGATCCTAAAAATAAATTTTGGACTTTAATTAAATCTTTTGCCTCAAAAAACATAAAAATTAAAACTAAGAAAAATCCAATTACTGCAAAAAGCTCAATTTTGGCAATTGCTTTAACGTCAAAAAAAACTAAAGATGCTCCAAGAATAAAATAAATCAGAGTCCAAAACAAATTTCCTTTACCAAAAATTGAAGAAAAAATTTCCTGTAAAAATTCGCCTCCAACAATTAAGTAGGCCAAAAGGGATCCAAAAATTCCCAAAATACTTGATAGATAAGCTACGCTCTCCCCGACTTTTCCAAGATATAATTTTGCAAATCCTGGAAGCCTTTTTAAATCTGGAGTTTTAAGAGCAAGCTCTCCAAAAAATAGATGGATTAAAATTACAAAACTACCCAAAATTAAAAAATAAAAAAGAGTTGCCAAAAAGCCAACTTTTAAAGTAATGTAAGGAAGAGCAAAAAGTCCAACTCCAATTATCGTCCCTGAAAGTAAAGAAACCGCATATAAAAAAGAGGGAATTTTTTGCATAAACAAACTCTCTGCCAGAAACCCAATTTTCAGTATACTATTTTTTCCTCTATTTCTGATAGATCTTCTACTCCTGCGTGGCCACAAGCTACTAAAAGCTCTCCATTTGTTTCTTTCAAATATACTCTTACCTTTTTGCCCTGGTGAAAAATTGGCTCATCTTCTACCAAGTGCCTGGTTTCCCCAACTTGTCCTCCATGAGTTATAAACTGAAGTTCATTTTCTTTAAATGGCTTTCCCTTAACATAATTTTCAATTCTAAAATCAGCATAGGTCAAAATAGATGTCTTATCCTCATTCCATTTGCTTTCAACTTTTTCAACTATTCCCTCGATAATGTAATCAGCTTCTTTGGCTATGTAAGATTTATCGGCGCATTCTGCTATTAACAATCCAGCTCCACCAGTATATTTCACTACTATTTTGCCACTTGGCTTTTGAATATTTGATGTTTTGCCAAGAATAAACAAGACAATTCCTAAAATGACTATCAAAATACTTATAACTCCGTATAACAATTTTTTATTTCTCATGGCAAATAAATTTTTGTGACCTTTGTGGACCCAGAGGGATTTGAACCCTCGACCCCGCGCATGCCATACGCGTGCTCTACCAAACTGAGCTATGGGCCCAAAGAAAATGTTTTAATAAAAAATTTCGAAAAAACAAGCTATTTTTCCTTTTTAGCTACCATTTTTATTTGACTATTTGGAATTAAATGCAAATTTCCTTCTTTATCTTTAATAACTGTCCTCCTTAAAGTAATCTCAACAACTTCTCCTTCGATTCCCAAGATTTTTACTTTGTCTCCAACAAAATATTGACCTTCAAGTAAAATAAAAAAGCCAGCTAAAAAATCTGAAACGATGTCTTTGGCAGCCATCCCTAGGGCTAAACCTCCAATACCAAGGCTAGTTAAAATTGGAGCGATATTTATTCCAAACTCAGGTAAAATCATCAAAATGGCTACAATCCAAGTAATAAAATTTAAACTTCCAACAATAATAGTAGTTAAAGTCTCGCTTCTTTTTTTAAATTCTTCACCAACTCTTTTTTGAACACTTCTTTTGATTATTTTTTTGAGAAAAACTTTCAAAAATTTATTCACAAAAAACGTACCAAGCAAAATTCCAAGAATTTTTGGAAGATGCAAAATAATCCATTTAGCAACCCCTTGAAATCCTACCATAATTTTGTGCCCCGACGAGGAGTTGAACCTCGATCTCATCCTTAGGACGGATGCGCTCTATCCTATTGAGCTACCGGGGCATTTAAAAAAGTTGTTTTTGACTTGGAATTCTCCTTTCAAACTCCTCTTTTTCCCAGATAATGACTTTTCCATATTCTCCATCAAAACCTGGAATAAGTTTAATTTTCCCCTCACGAATTTTCTTCACCCCTTCAGCTACAATCGGAGAAATTTTGGAAATTTCTTCTATGTTTTTTTCAATTAAGATTTCAAACTCGCTTCCAAGATAAGCAATTAATCTTTTATATTCCTCCTCAATGCTTATCTTCTTTCCATTTAAAGCGCTACTTTGACTTATAATTTCTTTCAAAGGCACAAGACTTTTATATGGAATGGCATTTGAGGGAACGAAACCATCCTCTCTATCAGCTAATTCTTCAACCCTAGATAAAACTCCGACAGTTACTGGTTTTTGGCAAATAGGACAGATGCCTCCGTATTTCTTTCTCTCTTTGGGTGAAAGCCTTATTTGGCAAAGTCTGTGCCCGTCAAAATGATATTTCCCCTCTTCTGGAAAAAATTCTATCGTATAAAGAAATTTTTGTCTATCTTTCTCCTTAATCGCTTTTATAATTGAGAAATAGTCAAAGGATGAATTGAAAACATTTGCTTCTCTTCCCAAGTTCTCAGGACTGTGAGCATCGGAACAACTTATCAAAGTAAATTTATCAAGAGAGGAAACTCTCCAATTCATTGGAGGATCAGAACTAAGTCCGGTTTCTAATGCATAAATATATTTTGATTCCTCTCCAAAACATTCTTCAATTGAATCAAATCCGGAACGAGATCCAAATAAAGAAAACCAAGGGGTCCAAATGTGAGCACAGACAATCAGGCACTCTTCTGAAATGTCCAAGACAGTTTTTAAAATCTCTTTTGCTTCGATGCTGAAGGTTGGTCTTCCATCAGACTTCAAATTCCCTATCCATCCAAGTTTAATATTAATTTTCTCTACTGTTTTTAAATCTGGAGCAAATATTAAAAGGTGAATTTTTTTTATTTTCCCGGCTCGAGTGAAAATTGTAGAAACTTCAGTGGTAAAGACAAAACGGATTTCTTGAAGTTTTTCTTTCAAAAAGGGTATTTGTTTCTCAAGAGAGCTAATCACGGGCAATCTTAACCTTAAAAAACCCGGTTCAGCTTCTTCAAGATTTCTCTTTATTTCCTCAAGCCAACCTGGGTGAGTAAAATCTCCTGTACCAAGAACTTTTATTCCTTTTAAGGCGGCGCTCAAAGCTAAATTTGGAATATTTGTCTTTGATGATGACGCTCGTGAGAATTTTGAATGAATGTGAAAGTCAGCAATAAATGGCATGAGAAATCTATCTCCTTTTTTGAATCACGCTTTTTTTGTATTCCTCGAGGTGTTCAAGAACAATTCCAGTGCCTTTAGCAACACATAAAAACGGTTCCTCAGCAACATAACAAGGAACTCCTGTATAGGAAGAAATATATTTATCGATGTTTCTTAACATAGATCCGCCTCCACTTAAAACCATGCCCTTTTCCATAACATCGGCACAAATTTCCGGCGGAGTTTGCTTTAAAACATCTTTAATTGCTTTTAAAATTTCTTTAAGTGGACTTTGAATTGCTTCACAAATTTCAGTTGAGGTAATCTCAACTATTCGAGGAAGTCCGCTAATCAAATCCCTTCCCTTAATCATTATCTTTTTTTCCTCTTCCTCTGGCAAAGCGGTAGCAACTTCGATTTTTATCCTCTCAGCAGTTTGACTTCCAATAACTAAGTTGTATCTTTCTCGAATATACCTTTCAATCGCTTCATCAAATTTATCACCTCCAACCCTAACTGAAGTTGAAGCTACTATTCCTCCAAGGGAAATCACTGCTACTTCGGAGGTTCCCCCGCCAATATCAACAATCATATTTCCTGAAGAAGAGTTAATAGGAATTCCCGCTCCAATAGCTGCCAAGATAGGTTCTTTAACAAGATAACATTCTTTAGCGCCTGCCTTAAGAGCAGCTTCAATTAATGCCCTTCTTTCGGTAGATGTAGCACCAGCTGGAACGCCAATTAAAACTTCGGGCTTTAGAATTTTTAACCAAAAATCGCCAACTACTTTTCTCAAAAAATAATGAATCAAAGCTTGAGTAATTCTAAAATCAGCAATCACTCCTTCTCTAAGGGGCCTATAAGCAATAATTGTATCCGGAGTCCTGCCAATCATTTCTTTAGCTTCTTTTCCAATAGCCAAAATTCGATTCTCATTAAGAGCTACTGCAACCACAGTTGGCTCAACCAAAACAATTCCTTTTCCTTTTACAAAAACGACTGAATTGCAAGTTCCAAGATCAATACCAATTTTTTTGGGCATAAAGAGTTTTATTTTATTTTTTGGCGATAGATCTTCGCTCCAAGAGCTTGAAGTTTAAGATCTATTTTTTCATAACCTCTATCTATGTGGTAAACATTACTGATAATGCTTTCTCCCTTCGCTGCAAGAGCTGCCAAAAGAAGAGCTCCTCCAGAGCGAATATCATAGCTTTGAATTTTTTTACCAAAAAGAAGTGTTGGACCAAAAATTAATGCTCTATGAGGATCACAAAAAATAACTTTCCCTCCCATTTGGTTAATTTCTTCTAAGTATTTAAGCCTTCCTTCATAAAGAGGGTCGTGAATTAAAGTCATTCCTTTGGCTTGAGTGGCTAAAACCCCAAAATTACATTGAAGATCGGTTGGAATTCCTGGATATGGCATCACTTGAATTTTCCCCGGGCTTCTAAGAGACGAAGTGCCGTCAACGAAAATTCCATCTTTTTCAACTTTAAATCTTATTCCAAAATCTTCTAATTTCTTTATAACAAGTTCAAGATATTCTCTTTTTGCTTTTTTAACTTTAAAACAACTTTTTGTCATTCCGGCAAGAATGAAATAAGTACCCGCTTCGATTGGATCAGAAATTAAAGTATGCTCAAATCCGTTAAGCCTTCTTTTGCCCTCAACAAAAATTTGGTGAAATGGTCCGTATCTTATTTTTGCTCCCATTTTTCTTAAAATAGAAACTAAATCTTGTATTTGGGGCTCCAGGGCAGCGATTTTTATCTGAGTAGGCCGCGAGAGAAACGAAGCAATCATAAGAGCATTTTCGGTAGCGGTCACTGAAAATTCGGGCAAAATTACCTCCCCTCCTCTAAGTTTTTTAACCTTCACTAAAAAAGTCTTGCCTTTGGTGTAAAAAACCTCTCCTCCAAAAGCTTTAATTACATCAAAATGAGCATCAAGGGGTCGTGCCCCAATTAAACACCCGCCAGGTTCTGGCATCTCAAACTCTTTTAGTTTTTGGAGAAAACTTGGCAAGAGCAATATTGAAGATCGCAACTTTGGTATTAAGCTTGAGTCAAGTTTTTTAAAGTCTAAACTTTTTGCTTGAATTTTAACCTCATTCTTTCCAAGCTCCACTTTGGCTCCAAGTTTTTCAATAAGTTTAAGAAGTACTAAAACATCCTCCACGTGAGGCAAATTTTTAATTAGGCATGGCTTGTCAGTTAAAAGACTTGCAGTAATCGCTGAAACTGCTGAGTTTTTTGCTCCGCTAACCTCAATTTCTCCTTTCAGTTTTTTTCCTCCTTGAATAAAAAAATATTCTTCGGGCATACTTTAAATTATACCTCGTTTGTTTTTGTTTGACAAGAGTAAAACTTTGTATTAAAATATTTTGGAGAATCATGAATCCACCTCAATTCAAAGAAAAGGTAGATTTTTTATTAAATGTCCTCCCTCAAAGACATAAAGAAATTATCCAAAGAAGGTTTGGACTGGAAAACCGTCCAAAGGAAACCCTTGAGTCCATAGGTAAAAGTTTTGGAATTACACGAGAAAGAATAAGACAAATTGAAAAAAGGGCTATTGAAATAATTACCCGTTCTTCTCAAATCTCAATTTTAAAAAATGAATTCGAGTTTTTAAAAGATTTTTTCAATCAAAACGGTGGTCTTAAAAGGGAAGACATTTTGTGTTCTTCTATAGTAGCTCCGGAGGAAGAGCCTTATTTAATATTCATTTTAAGAGTGGGCGATCCATTTTTCTATACTAAAGAAAACATTGAATTTTATTCATTTTGGTGGACTCAAAAAGAAGCACCCAGTTTGGCTCAAAAAATAAACCAGATTTTAAAAGAAATGCTTGCAAAAGAAGATCAAACTTTTCCTGAAGAGGAGTTCTTTGAAAGAGGCACTTTTGAAATTGAAAAAAGGTTAAGTTTAAAACTTTCCTGGAGTCACTTCTTTTCTTATGTTGAAGTAAGTAAAGAAATAGAAAATAATCCTTTTAAAGAATATGGCCTAATAACCTGGCCAGAAATTTCCCCAAAAAGTATAAAAGAAAAAGTTTATCTTTTTTTAAAAAAAGAAGGAAAACCGTTCCATTTCAAAATCTTAGCAGAGCTTTTATCAAAAACATTCGGCGAAGAAATAAAAGCTAATACGTTGCACAATGAACTTATTAAAAATGGGAAGTTTGTTTTAATTGGTAGAGGAATTTATGCTTTGAAAGAATGGGGTTTTGAAGAAGGGACGGTAAAGGAACTTATCGAAAAGATTTTAAAAACAAAAGGACCTCTTTCAAAAGAGGAAATTATTCAAGAAGTTCAAAAACAAAGATGGGTAAAAACAACAACAGTGCTTTTGAATCTTAAATACTTTAAGCAAGGAGAAGACGGAAAGTATTACTTATAAATGGAGGAGGTAGTTTTTTACCTTTCAAAATTTTACGAGCTTTTTCTTTCTCTTTGGTGGATTTGGCTTCCCTTCGCTCTTTATTTCCCTGCAAAATATTTCTGGCTTTATGCTAGCCGTCAAATAAAATTCTATGAACAAATAAGATGGGTTTTGCTTGAAATTATCCCCCCTGAAGAAGTTCCAAAAACTCCCAAAGCAATGGAGGATTTTTTTAATGCCATTTGGGGCCTTTATGATCCTCCGGCAAATGTGAGAGAGTTCTGGCTTGAAGGAAAGTGGCTTGCTTCTTACTCTTTTGAAATTATTGGAAAAAGCGGCGAAGCCCATTTTTATATTAGAGTTCCAGCCACTCATAAGGACTTGGTAGTTTCAAATATTTATGCTCAATACCCTGCTGCTGAAGTGAAAGAAGTTTCTGATTATGTTTATAAATTTGGCAAAGAGTTACCAAATAAAGAGTACAATCTTTGGGGATGTGATCTTGATTTAACGAAATCTGAAATCTACCCTCTGAAAACTTATCATTATTGGGAAACCGAAGGAATTCCCGAAGAAAAAAGAATTGATCCTTTGGCAGTGCTTTTTGAATTCATTTCAAATCTGAAAGAGGAAGAAGAAGTTTGGATCCAAATGAAAATTTCTCCAATAAGTAATGATGAACATCCATATCTGAAGGAAGCTGAGAAAGAAGTGAATAAATGGATGAAAGGGGGTAATGAAAAAAAACCAGGACCGCTTGAGATACTCGAGCTAGAAAAATTACCAAAAGACGCCTTTGAAATCCTCGTTTTTGGACCACCCTCCGAGAAGCCAAAAGTAGCTGCTCCCCAAAAGGAACTTGGATACCTTTGGCTTCCTCCTCACATTGCTGAAAAAATAAGACAAATTGGAGAGAAAATTAAAAAATATATGTATGAATGTAACATTAGATTTCTATACATTGCCCCAAGAAAAATTTTTTCTCCTCCGCGAGGAGTCGCTGGAACAATGGGGTTTTTTTCTTTATTTTCTGATGTTAACTTAAATGCCCTAAAACCAGGCAAAACAAAAACTAAGGTCACTCCTTGGTTTTTTGAAGAAAGAAGACTTTTTGCGAGAAAAAGAAAGCTTTTTAAATTTTTTTGCGAAAGAAGGTGGCCATGGCATCGCTCGCCTTATATTTTATCTGTAACGGAACTTGCCAGTATTTATCACCTACCTGGTAAAAGAGTTGTTCCAGCAATTTCAGTTCCAAGAATAAAAGTAAAGCCCGGAGCTCCACCTCCTACTTTGCCAGGATAAAAAAAATTCATGCCATCATCTGAAATTACTTTACTTGGAAAAGCGATTTACCATGGCGAAGAAAAGGAATTTGGAATAAAAATTGATGATCGTCGAAAGCATATTTATATTGTTGGAAAAACCGGAATGGGAAAAAGTGTTCTTTTGGAAAATATGGCAATCCAAGACATAGAAGCTGGAAGAGGAGTCGGAATTATTGATCCGCACGGAGAACTTGCAGAAAAAATTCTGGATTTGATTCCAAGATCAAGAGTGAATGATGTAATTTATTTTAATCCAGCCGACTATGACTGGGCTATTGGCTTTAACATCATGGAAAATGTTAACTATTCTTCAAGACATCTTGTTGCCGCCGGTGTCCTTGGAGTTTTTAAAAAGATTTGGCCTGATGTCTGGTCGGCAAGAATGGAATACATTTTAAATAATACTTTGCTTGCTTTGCTTGAGAATCCGGGAACTACTTTGCTTGGAATTAATCGGATGCTTTCAGACAAAGAGTACCGAGAAAGAATTCTAAAGAAAGTAACTGACCCTGCAGTGAAATCATTTTGGATAAGAGAGTTTGCAAGGTATCCAGACCATTTTAGAGAAGAGGCAATTGCTCCAATACAAAATAAAGTTGGTCAATTTATTTCAACGCCCTTAATCAGAAATATTGTGGGACAAGTAAAATCTTCTTTTGACGTAAGAAAAGTGATGGATAAAAGAAAAATCTTAATTGTAAACTTGTCAAAAGGAAAAATCGGCGAAGATCCTTCAAGACTTCTTGGAGGGCTTTTAATCACAAAACTTCAACTCGGAGCGATGTCACGAATAGACTTGCCCGAAGAAGAACGAGAAGATTTCTTCCTTTATATTGACGAGTTTCAAAACTTTGCTACTGATGCTTTTGTTAATATTTTATCTGAAGCAAGAAAGTATAGACTTTCATTAATTTTGGCACATCAGTATTTAGGGCAACTTGAAGAAGTTACTCCAACTGGCAAAACAACTAAAGTAAGAGATGCAATTTTTGGCAATGTAGGAACAATTATTTGCTTCAGAGTTGGTGCTCAGGATGCTGAATTTTTAGAAAGAGAGTTTTATCCAGAGTTTAACGCCAACGATCTTGCAAACTTGCCAAAGTATCATATATACATAAAATTAATGGTTGATGGAGTTTCCACAAGACCATTTTTAGCCAAAACTTTTCCTCCTCCAACACCAAGGGGGAAAAGTCAAAAACAAAAAATTATCCAACTTAGCCGTCAAGCTTTTGCCCAAAAAAGAGAAGTAATTGAAGAAAAAATAGCAAGATGGAGTGGTCTTGAAACAATAGCTTTAATAAAAAGAGAGAGAAAATAAAAATTTATGAAGAAATTTTTCATCAGCCCCACAAGAGGAAAATTAAACTTTGAAATGCTCGTTAATGAGATAGCCAATTTTGTTTTAACAGAGCCCGAGAAAAGTTACAAGCTAATCGTTGGAACAGATTCCAATGGGAAAAAAGTGCCAACTTACGTTTTGGCTGTGGTAATTTATCGAAAAGGTAGTGGCGGAAGATTTTTTTATCAAAAAATCCAAAGCACAAAGGAAACTTCTTTTAAAGCGAAAATTTACCAAGAAACAATGTTTTCCTTGACTCTGGCAACAAAATTAAGAAAAGCTCTTGAAGAAAAGCTTCAAAAAATAGCTCCCGAAAAAAGATGGGAAATTCACACAGATATTGGCCAAACAGGTCCAACAAAGGAGTTAATTCAAGAAATTACTGCTTTAGTTCAAAGCAACGGATTTGAAATCAAAATAAAACCAGAGTCATTTGGAGCGAGCGTCATTGCCGATAGATGTTTAAAATAAAAAAATGCAATGGGAAATAAAATCAAGGGGTGACCCAAAATGGATTTGGGGCTTTAGATTTTTTTTAATGTTAACTTTCCTTTTCTTTTTGTTGCAGAAGAATTTCTGGGGCGCCGGTGTAGTTTTTTTGATCGGAATTGTCCTTCTTTACTTCCAGTTGCTTCAAATAAAATATACCTGCCAACTCTCAAATGAGGGAGTTAAAATTGGTGATGAAATTTATCTCTTTTCAAATTTAAAAAGTTTTTGGATGGACAAAAAGGAGGGGTATCTTTATTTTGAAAAAAAAAGAGGGCTACCCCCTTACCTTTCTCTTCCCTTCCCTAAGGAAATGGGTGAAAAAATAGAAAATTTTTTGAAGAGTTTTTTAGAAGAAGTACCAAGAGAAGAAAGCTGGCTCGAAAAATTTGAAAGAAAAATAGGAATTTAGATGCCCTCGTAGTTTAACGGATAAAACATGGGCCTGCGGAGCCCAAGATGGCTGTTCGACTCAGCCCGAGGGCAAATTAACTTCTCAAGCAAAGTTTTTTGGCCAAATAAGATAAAAATTTGGAGGGAATATTGGATTTGCCAAGTGAAAAAAGGAGCTTTTTTGACATCCTTTCTTCTTGTTTCTCACCAAGGAAAAAATTATTTTTAAAATAGTTTAAAAGATAGGGCAATTTTTTGTTTGAAGATTCCTCGTTCCATCTCTTTTGGGCAAGAAAAAAGGCGCTGTGAATTTCTTTTTTTGTTCCAAGACACTCAAATGGTTTTGGCACTCTTGGATCTAAAAATGATTTTGCAAGTCCCAAAAGCTCTTTTTTCTCAAAAAGATTCTCTCCAAAAATGTCAAAAACCTCTTTCCCTAAAAATGGATATAAGATCACAAAAGTAAAAAGACACTTGGGGCAGGTTTTACACCAGGTTTGAACTTTTGGATTTATTTTAAAAGGCTTGTTGCAACTCAAAAAAATATGATGATATTTTGGAAATAATGCAAAAAGTTTTCCAATTTGAATTTCAAAAAGAGGACGCAGAAAGCTAAAGGGGTAAATGTCTTTTAGAAGGAATTTTCTTGAAAAAACAAAAAAGAGTCTTTCAAATTCAAAACTTTTTGACCACTGATGGTTAATAAAAACTCCTTGGTATTTTAAATTTGGGTCATCAGCACTTCTTTCAAAACCAAAAGCGATATATTTTGCCTCAAAAATATAAGCTAAAATTAAAGACAAAAATGCCAAGAGAGCTGAAAAGGGCACATGACCATTTAAAAACCCTGCCTGATTTAATTTCAAAAGCCCTGGATCAATTTCCCTTTTGATAATTATCTTCTTTGTTAACGGAAGGGTATTTAAGGTCAAAAGTTGATTTTTTTGAGGATTTAAAGTAAAACCAAAAAGTTTCATTTTTGCGTCCTTTAGAAGTTCTGCTAAAACGATGCTATCTTTGCCTCCCCCGATTGGTAAAATAGCGTTTTTTGGAAAAAGTTTTACCTTTTTTGCTTTTTCTGACCCACTTTGATATTTAATCTTTATTTTTTTTGCAAAAGAAAGAGGAATCCTGTTTTGAAAAAAATACTCCCCCATTCCTTTAAAAATTAAAGTTTTAAAGAATTTAATTTCTCTTTGGTCAAGTTTCCTCGCTTCAATTTCAATTTCTTTTGAAAAAGTTGCTTTCCAATAATTAAGCATTTCAACAAGTCCCAGATGAAAAACCAAATCTTCTAAAATCTCCCTGTCAAAACTTTTTCGGGGTAAATTCTGAATTTCAAATTTTGAAACAAAACTAAAATCTTGTGGAATTGAGTAAAAAAACTCAAAAGAAAGTTTTGGAGGTTTAAGATTTAAAGAGTAACTTTTATAGATAAATTTTGGATATTTTTTTTGGAAAATTAGGAATTTTTTCACAAAAAATTATTTTAAAGTAACAAAAATAACTCCAACTTTTTGAAGTCTCGGAGTAACTGCACAATCTTCTGTTTGAAGCTTCGCTCGATAATAAAAATTTGGCCCTGACCAATTAAGTCCAGTCAAATCAATTTGATTTTCTCCATTCAAGAGTGTCTCCCACGCTCCTTCTTGATTTTGAGAATTTACCCACTTTGTTTTATCTTGACTAAATTGAATTTTAATTGAAGTTCCCTGAGGAAGAGATGTTTTATAAGTAAAAGTTTTGATTTGATAAACAATTTGATCGGCCAAAAGATTTTTTGAGGTAAAACTTCCAGTTAATCTGAAATTACAGCCCTCAATTTGATAGGTCTCAAGACCATTCCCTTTTCTTTCGAAAAAAATTCTTCCATCTTCTGAAGCTTCGATGGTTTGAAAAATATTCCCATTAACAAGAATTTTATAAAGACCGCCGGGGCTGAAACCTTCAAGAAGATGAGAAATATTATAGGTAGTATTTTCTTGCCACTCTCTAAGATAGCCATTGAGATTTTGCTCCAAAATACCAAAACTTACTCCCCCTTCTTTGGGCTCAAGTCTCAAGAGAGTAAAGTTTTCAGTTTTTAAATGGAAAAAGTTAGGAAATAAAATACTATTTACGGTAAGAAAGTCCTCTCCTACCCTAACTTCATTAGCTCGAGAGTCTTGGGAAATATAAAGAGTCTTTTGCCCAATTTTAACTAATGTATCTTGAGCAAATAAAACATAATAAATTTGGGCTAAAACTACTCCGCAAAGAAAGGCAAGCAAAAAGATAATCAAATGCTTTTTTTGCATATCTTTATTTTAGCAAAAACCTAAAAGTAAGGGCAAGCTTTATCTTGGCACTGATTCTTTCCACTGAGGTAGAGGATAAGCAACAGAAATTTCTTTTGTACTTTGGCAACACCCTGGCCCACAACCAAGCCCACTCAAAGTATCCTCAATTCCCAAGTCTTTAAGTCCAAGATGAGTTGCTTCAAGCTTTACTGATTTTGGACCAGTTTTTAAAAACCTAAGTTTTATTGCCAGGCATTTTAAACTCTGACAATCACAACTCTCATAGGCAATGCATTCTGCCTCTTGAGTTTCCAGAGCTGGAACTTTCCATTCAAATTCAACTTCCTCAGTCTCGCTATAACCTGTATTTCTAAAAGTTAAATTATAAAACTCAACTACTTCATCAACTGATGGTTTTTTGGGCCACCATTCAAACTCGGTTTTTGGAAATTTAAATTGAGGAACTTGGAAAACTCCTCCTTCTGCCCAAGAGCTCCAGATTTTATTTTCATCAGCTACTCTTATCCGCCAATGATACTCTTTTCCATGCTCTAAATTTAGATTTTCCATTTGCCAATAAATAACTCTTTTTGGAAAATATGAATAGGACCACTCTCTCTCCCCGCTATCATAAACCACTGCACTGTCTTCTTTCCTTAAAATCTGAATTTGGATATATCTTTGAGTTCCATAAACCTCCCACAAAAGAAGTGGGGCTTTATCATAATCGCAATAGTGCCATTCAAAAGAAGTGTTATAAACAAGTGGTGGAGGGGAAAAACTTGTTTGAAGCTTATAATCGGAAGTTTCACACTCATTTTCATTTTTGCAATTGCTTGAGAAAAAACCAAGATAAACATCTCCCCATCCCATCCCTTCAATTTCTTGAGAAAATCTATTTAAAATCCAACCGTAAAGGGACTCTCCAAAAGTTTTTAGAGCAAAAAGCATCGCAACAAAAGAGGTTAAAACTAAAAAAAGTTTCTTAAAAACGAACGTAAACCTTTCGTGTTTTTGATTTTGGTTTGTTTTTGGCATTTTTTTAAAATATTCTAAAATTTGACCATCTTGAAATTTTGTATTGGAATAATTTGATTCCTTCCCACCTTTATCAAACACTTTATTTTAAGATTCTACTATCTGAATACCCTCAAATAAAATATGATTTTCTTTAATTTGGAAAGCTGGGCGCATAATCTTTAGTTGAGGGAGGAATTTCTTCAATCTCATTAAGAGTTGGAATGCCTAAACCTTCCTCCCCCCCTTCAAGTAAAGAACTTTCCTCAACAATGCTACCTGGGGGAAGTTCTGGAGAAGATAACCACTCCCAAGGAGAAGTCTTTATATTTTCCGAATATCCCTCGGGCCCTGTGCTAAGGTCTATTGTTTTATTTTTTGAAATTTTTCTTTCTTTTTCTAAAAGCACAATAATTTCTTTTTTTAAAGAAATAATTTCTTTAAGTATTTGTTGTTTATCGCTACCGCCAACAGTTTTTACTTCTTCCTCAAGCTCCATAATTTTTTTCATTTTTTCTCGTATGTTCTCTGGCTGATGATTTATTAAAATTTCTCTTTCATTTGGAGACAGGTTTGAAAATTCAAACATCGCTTGAAACGTTTTTTCAATTTCCTGCTTTTCTTCACTTGGCGCAGTCTCAACCACTACTTTCTTATCTCCACTTTTTAAATAAAAAAATAAAAGATAGATTAACCCAACAGCAACAAATAAGATTAAAACAACAAAAATCGCTTTCTGGAAATTTTTTGGAGTAAATTTGTGAATCATTGCTGCTAACTTAAAGCTTATTTAATAAATGTAAGATAGGCTTCTCCTAATGACTTTACCATATAAACTATATCATTTGCTGAGCTAGTGAAATTGATTATAGGACTACGATCAGGACCGTATCCTTCAGTTACCACAAATCTGCCTTGAATTTTAGAATGAACATTAGCGCCTCTACAATTATCATCCTCTGGTACATAGGGTAATTGGTAAGGGGTAATCCTAAGATTAGTTACTAAAGGGGATCCCCAAGTACCTACTCTCAAGTAGGGGAAATAATTTTTGTTATTACATGCATCATTACCTGCTACCAACCTAATTTCGAGAAGCAAACGTCCCTGCAAACTACTTTGACTATCAGCAAAATAATATGTCACGTCAACTCCATTCTTTTTCAAAGCATCGCATTCATCTTTATTATGAGGACATCGCTGACCTGGATCATAGTAGCAACAAAATGCAAATTTATCGTTGGGATGTTTCTTAGTACCGTCTTTATTTGTATATAAATTAAGAGGTCTTGAATTATCGCCCTCCTCAATAAACAATGATTTTCTTATTGATGCCCAAGGTTGAGAATAGCTATATGCCAAATTAAACCAATTAGTAGCATAGGGATCGTTTGAATCTATCCCAATCTTAGAAATTATTTCGCGACTAACTAAATATGGAAAGGGATATGTACTATCTCTTTTCCATACATCTGAAGAAAATATCCCAGGGTATAAGTGACCCGCAGTATAGGGATTAACATAGGACAATGGGGCATCTGGCCAACCCTCACGGCAAATGCCTTTAATGCACAATCTGTTACTTACATTCATAGTACCCTGAAGGTCAAGGTCGTACACAGGGTTTGTTGTTCCTATACCAACTTTACCGCTTATATAAACATTTCCTCTAATATCTAATTTCTGCGAAGGTTCTGTCGTTCCAATACCAACCTTGCCTCCATCGGTAGCAAGAAAGGTAGAATAGTTAACTTTAAGTCCGCCAAGTCCTAAAACTCCTGGTTTTGTCTGAAGAGAAGTATCAGTATAAATTGGTGGAGCTAAATTTGATCCTGGAGGATTACCAGTTGGACCTTTCCAAGCAAAAGCGGCGAAAAGGAGAGAGATAGAAAAAAGAGATAGCACCACTAAAAATGATAAAATATCTTTTAACATGGATTTTCAACTTTCTTGAACTTCTTCCAAAAGTATATTCTCACCTTTCTCAATCTTTTTGCTCGCTAATACGCAAAAAAAGAAATTGTCTTCTTGCTTATAATTTCATCAACACTTCTATCAACCTGCTGGACAAGGGTTAAAATTATAATCTCTGCATCTCATTGTCCAACAATTTGAACAGCGACATTTTCTTTCACAAATCTGACACCTTTCCAAAACAATTCCTAGCGATGGAGCATTTTGAATGAAAGAACACCATTCTTCTCTTGAACCTATAGGAATCATAATTGCTTGGGCAGTAGGATTCACCACATTTCTGCAAATAGCAAACTTATCAATTTGAATTGTAGTGCTATTAAGCCTCACAACTGCTTTAGTCTCTTTTCTTAAAAAATAGCTCACTCCAAGGGCTAAAAGCAGAGCGCAGAGAGAAATCAATATTATTTTAAAGCTTTTTCTCATAAATTTTTATCTCCAATCGCTGACCCACATATCAGATGAAAGATAACCTTTAAGATCGAAAGAAAAAAGTTTTTCAAAAGTGCAGGTTTCAAAAATTGAAAGTCTTGGATTTGTCATTCCTTCAGGTGTAACCTCGTCTGCTTCCTGAATAGCCAAATATTTCCCATCAGGAGAAAAAGCGCTCCAGGCAGCTATAAGATTCATTTGAACCAAAAGCTTATGTTTAAATGGCTCCCAGCTTTCTATTTCAAAGACATAAAAAGCAGGCTGGCTAAAATCAGAAATAGCTAATTTCTTTCCATCAGGAGATAAAGAAGCCTTGATGAAAAATTTATTTAAAACAAGATTTCCATCTTTATCTCTGAATTCAATTACTCTTTCGCTTTCATTTGTCTCAAGGTTAATCTTATAAATCCCAGGATTTCTTACCAAAAGAAGTGATTTTCCATCTGGACTAAAAAGAGGCATGCTTCCAGGTAAACTAGTCAAAATATTTCCTTCAAGATCAATTACATAACTTGTCCAAGACTCGGCCCAGATATCCGAAACAAATCTTTGAAGCAAGAAAGCAATTTTCTGGCCATCTGGTGAGAAAACTGGTCTTGTAATCATCGCGTCTTTCCTTTCTTCTTCCGAAAGAGAAACGACTATCTTTTTCAGGTCAGTTTTGTCGCTCTTGCCCCAAGTAATTACTTCCTTTTCCCCCGGACACTGGGAGACAAAAACTATTTTATCATTTTCTTTAGAAAAGGATAAAACAAAGCTATCGCATTTGGGGTCTCTTAAAAACTCTTTTAATCTTTTTTCTTGTGGATCAAGCTCAAAAATTGATGTAACTTCCCCTTCTTTTTTTAAAGAAAGGAAAATTCGACCTCTAGGGTTTCGATAATCCTTTGGATCACATACAAGCTTTTCTGGCAAAACTTTTTCTCCTTTTTCTAAAGTTTCTATTTTAACTTGCGCCTCTGGAGAGACTTCCTTTGTTGTTCCCGCAGGAAGAGTAATTTCTTCTTTCGCTTTCTCGGGTGATGGAAGTTCTTCCTCTATTACTGGAGGCGTCAAAGGTCTTTCTTTTTGCTGCCAAAAATATATCACTCCTCCAATGACTATAAGCAAAACAATTCCTAAAATCAGCCAAGGTAGTGCTTTTTTCATAAAGATTTTTTATCTTTTATTGACCTTTAGTTAAAATTTCAATTTTTTCTTCTAAAAACTTAATTTTTTCATTTTGCTTTTTAATTGCTTCAAGCAGAACTGTTACCAATCCCTTAAGATCGATTGATTTTTCTCCATTTCTTTCAATTATAATTTCTGGAAAAACTTTTTCAACTTCTTGGGCAGAAAGACCTATTTGTCTTTCCCCATCTAAAGTGTACTTTATCGCTCCAATCTGTGAAATCTTTTCTAGGATATTATCAAAGTTTGCTTTTTCAATATTATCTTTGAACCTAACATCTGAGCGATAATAATAAGCATTCGCTCCAACTGAACCTACTACTTCTAATTTATATACCGGACTCGTCGTCCCGATGCCGACGTTGCCAGAACCTATTAGAGCAATATGATCATTAGCATCATTCCACATACCAATAACTAAAGTGCTAGCTTCTCCCCCGTCTCTATCTTGAACTCCTATAAACCACTCATCCCCACAACCTCCAGAATAATCAGGACCCCAAATACCACTGTGAACTCTTGTCACTCTTGTTGTTCCACAAGAATCTACAAAGTTTAAGTTTTGCCTTACGCCTCGAGTTCCAGTTTCAATTAATCCAGAAGCAACATGTAACTTTGCCCCCGGACTCGTCGTCCCGATGCCGACGTTGCCAGTATCTGTTAAAACGAATCTATGAGCGCACAAACCACCGGCAGCACATCCTCTAGAATCGTAGACCCAAAACTGCAAGCTATTTCCATATCCACCTCTCATGTTATAAATAGCCCACTCTAATCCCTGGCCAGCACCTGTTTTATCAGGATTTCTTAAGTGTATTCCTCCTCCAACCTCTCCTCCCAAAACGCTTCTGATTCTACCTCCACTTACATCTAATCTATGAGCTGGCGCCGTCGTCCCGATGCCGACGTTGCCCGTGCTTCCTTGAATAAATAATCTTGAGACAGGAGTTACAGCTGCATTTGCTGTTGTATTTCCCGTTGCTGCATAGAAATTAAGATTACCCCAACTAGCATGAATCCCTGCATAACCATAGCCACCGGTATGTGTTCCTGCAGTTCTTAATCCTCCAGCAGAATCTACATAGATGTTAGTTCCAAATAACGCATGTCCACCATCATCGCCTGAAATTGTAGCGCTAAATACGTTTCCAATCTGCACAATTCCATCGTTTGTTCCAACTTGAAGTAATCTAGTCGGCGCCGTCGTCCCGATGCCGACGTTGCCAATATTTGATCCACTATTTACAATTGCTAACCTAGTGTTTCCGTCATTTGTGCCTATTCCAACATAAGAGCTCCCTGCGGTTAAATATCCTTTACCGGCGGCATCCCCAAATTTTATCACATTTGTTTGAGTTGCTCCTGCGGATTGATAGATCTCTAATCTTGCTGTTGGCGTTAGTGTACCAATACCAACATTACCATCTTGATCTATCACCATTCTTATTTGTGGATCAATAGATCCATTAGGAGTAGTAGTGAACCTTAGCCTACTTCCTCGCCTAGTAGGTGTCCAATTCTCGGTTGCATCAGCTAATATTGCAGCTTGATCAAGAAAATCTGAAGCGCCCGTACCAAAATATCCCCCAAAAGCAAATACTCCAAGTTGATCTCCAGCTAAAACCGGTTGAGGATTTGTAGTTGTGCCTCTACCTTTCAAAACAAAAACTTTTCCTCCAACTCGTGAATCAGAAAAATTATTTGAAATGATGCCCCGCTGTAAAGAATTACTACTGTAGACTACATGGACAGTAGTCTTCGGATCCGTGGTCCCAATTCCAACATTCTCTCCTTCAGTAGCAAGCCAAGTGTGTGAGTCAACTCGAAGTCCTCCAAGTCTTAAAGCACCAGGTTTTGTTTGAGGAGAAGTATCTGTATAAATTGGTGGAGCTAAGTTTGATCCTGGAGGATTACCGGTTGGACCTTGCCAGGCAAGAGTAGCTAAAAAGAGAGAGACGGAAAGGAGGAATAAGGAAGAAAGAAGAAGAAAATCATTTTTTGACATAAATTTTCTTTAATTTTTTACAAATTTTTAAGTTGCTTTTCAATCTCTTCTGGGGAAAGATTGCCTTCTTGAGTGCCTTCAACCGAAGGTAATTTTAGCTTTTCTAATCTCTTTAAATCTTCTTCAATTTTTTCTGGTGAAATTTCACTTGGTAGTGGCGGAAGTTCTTTAAGTTTTTCTTCGATTTCTCTTTCAGGAGTTACTTCCTCTCTTGGTAAAGTTTCTTTTTCTTCTTTTTTTGTAAAATAAAGCTTCCCCAAAAAAACTAAAAACAAGAGAATGATAAAAAACGAGAGAATAAAAAAAGTTACTGGCTTTTTTAAATTTTTAGACATTATTAAAAAATCTTAAAAAAAAGAAAGTTTAAGTCAAGGTTTGTTAAAATCTTGGTAAAACTTCCCTCCACAAAGGCAAGGGGAAAGTAAAGGAAATTTCTTTAGTTTTTGGACATGAAAGTCCATCAGAGTCGGTTACTTTGAAAGTAACTTTATTTGTTGGTGGAACTAATTCAAAGGTAATTTCTGGATGTTGAGCAAGATGACAATTTGAAGGAGGATTTATGCATTTATATCCTGAAGGAAAGGTCCACTCAAAAGAAGATTTTGTTGCTCCTTCAAAAACTTCTGATCTATCAAAAAAGCTAACTTTTTCTTTAAGGCTTGGAGTTTGGGGAAGCCATTCAAAGTCAACTTTTGGAGCTGGATGCTTTCTTGTTTCAAATTCTTTAATGCTTGACCACTCTGACCAGTTGCCTTGGTCGTCTTGAACTCTTACTTGCCATGAATATTTTTTACCAAAAAGTAAATTATCTTTCACCCAATCTGAGGGAGGAGAATATTTTGGTGTTGATCCTGAAAAAGTTGCATTAAATATAGTTTCTCCAAAAATTTTTATTTCAAATCTTTGTTGAATTCTTCCTTCGGGGTGTGAATATGTCCAGTGAAATGTCGGCAAAGAAAGTCCTGGGAGTTTGCAATCATTCCAAGTCTCATAAAGAGAGCTTGGAGGGTCTGGTGGTTTAACTTTGAGTTTAAATTCGCATGGCTCTCCAGGACCAGTTCCAATATTGCACTCGCAATTTTGATCACAATCCCCATATTCTGGAGCTTCATAGCCTTCAGGAGGAACTGGACAAGGACAGAAAGGGCAGTCTTCCATTCCCTTTGGACATTCGTCCCTTGGACATGGAGGCCAATAGCCATTTGAAGGACAAGTTAAAGTATGCTGGCAACCTTGCTCTGAAATGCAAGTCTTTGTTTGGCCGGGAATGCAACTTCCCAAAGTAGTAAATGTTCTTTCTTCTCCAAAAGAAGTTCCAGCAACATTTGAGGCTACTGCTCTAAAATAATAGGTAGTATAAGGAGTGAGGCCAGTGAGCAGAAATTCAAAATTTCCCGGAACGGTCATTGTTTGCTTTGGCGTTGAAAAACGATAATCATTTGGATTTGCTCGGGGAACTGTATCATAAACAAACCAGACTTGGACCTCACTTGCTCCACCAAGATCAGTAAGTTTTCCTTCAATTTTTGCTTTGTTTGTTCCAATGTCTCCTGGCTCAGTTAAAACACTCAAAACTGATGGTTTTTGGGCAATCTTCCAAAAATTGAATTCAAAAAGTTCGGCATAAAAATAATGATTTGAATATTTCATCTTAAATCGAATTCGGGCCTGAGAAACTTTACCTGGGGAAAACTTTATTTCTTGCCAGGTTCTATCTTTGAAAGGACCTTCATAAAGAAACTGCCACTTTCCGTCTTTAAAAATCTCAACTCTCACTCTATCAACATCACCAGTGCTTCCTACTTCGCCTCGAGCATAAAACCTAATTTTGTCAGAGGGAATTTCCTTTCGAGCAAGATAAATCCAAGGAAGCCAAACCTCAGCAGTTTTTTTGTAAACTCGGGCTGAAGTTTCAAGTAAGTCATCGAAAGCATAAGGAATTCTCTCCCAAGCTGAATCATAAGCGCCTCTTGGAAGCACCCAACCACTTGGTGCTGAAGTTGTGATGAATGTTTTTACTGCTCCTGAAGAAATCCCAACACTATTTTTTACCTGGGCCCGAAAGGCATATTTTACTCCTTCTTTCAGTCCAGTAATTAATTTACTGAATCTTCCGCCACTCGCTAAACTACCTTCCCAGGGGGTAGTTTGAGAAAATTGACCAGTTTTTAGGTAGTTTTCATAGGTATCGTATTCAAAACGGAACTGGCAAAGATCCCTTCCATCATTACTTACCATTCCATGCAAAATAGCTGAATCTTCTTCAATGGAAGTAGCTTCCAAAGTCACGTTAGCTGGAGGAGTAATTGGCTCATCAGGTACTTTGTAAAATTGAAATTCAGAAATGCTAGAACTCCATCGTGAGTCATAATTAAAAAATCTTACTCTTCCGGCAACTATTTCTCCTTCATAGGGCAAGGGCATTTCAACAAATTGATGATTTAAAGGAAGTCTACCATACCAAATATCTGCCCAAGAGGTAGCATTTTTGTAGAGAACATCAATATCCATTAAAGGCCCACCAGAAGCAGAACCAATACCTGTGCCAGCTACCCTAATTTTGTTTGATCGAATAGGATAAGGAAGCTTAAAAATTAAAAATCCCTTCCAACCATAACCTGCTTGGCACTGGCATCTTGTTTGTAAATCTCCATCATGAGCCATATCTTCCCAAGTACCAAAATAACCCGAACCCCAATGATTTGATGGATCTTCATGGTACCCTTTTGGAGACCAAATCCACCCTCCAGCAGCTGAATATAAAGTCACAAAGGAATTTTGACTTCCATAGCTTGTTCCTCCCCTGCTTTTAGCTACCGCCCTGAAAAAATACCTTGTTCCTGGATTTAAATTTCCCAAAGTAATTGAAAAGCCTCCAGTTGTCTTTAAAAAAAGACTTTCAGTTTTTTTGCCATAACTTTCTGTCTCTCCCCATTCAAAATAAACTTCAACCTCAGTTGCATTTCCAAGATCCAAAAGCTCTCCATTTAAAACAGCTTTATTTGTTTCAATTCCGGTAGCTGATAAAGTCTTAACTTTTGGTGGAATTCCAGGAAAAAAATAAATTGAAACTTGGTCAACAAAAGCCCACGATCTCCTAAATCTATCGGATCTGTTTTCAACGCTAAAGTAAATTTTTACTTTCTTTCCAGCAAAATCTGTTATGTCCTCCTCAATTTTGTTCCAACCATAGGTATTTAAGCCAGAGCAGTTTGGACAGCAATATTCAAGGTAAGTTTTTAAAATTTCATTTTTATCATCTAAAAGATAGATTTTTAAAAAATCATAGTCGCAGCTATCTAAGGTGAAAAACTTATACCAAAAAGAGAGAATAATTTTATTTGCATTTGATGGCAAAGCTACTTCTTGATAAATTCCACTTTCTTTGTTTCCCTCTATTTTCCCTTCTTTAAAACCAAAAAGAGCTGAGTATTTCCCACTTTTTACTTCTTCATCACTTGCTTTTCTTTGACCAAAGCCCTTCTCAAATTCTTTCCAGGAAGTTAAGCTTTGTGTTTCAAAATCTCCATTTTCCAAGAGTTCGGTAGTTAAAAGATCTTCTCCAAAAGATGTGCCTACATCATTTTTAGCAACAGCCCTAAAATGATAAATTTTCTCTGGCAAAAGATTGAAAATTTGGATCGAGAAAACTCCGGTTTTTTTAACTTTAAGGTGGTTGCTTTCTTTTCCATAATTTTTGTCCTCTCCATATTCAAAATAGACTTCAACTTCGTCTGCTCCACCAAGAGAAATTAAATATCCTTTAAGAATTGCTTTGTCTTGTTGATAAATTGCTGAAAAGGTAGCTACTTTTGGATCATCTTGAATAGAAACAGTAACTGATTCTGGATCAGTAAAACTTACATTTTGAGCAATATCTTTTACAAATCCAAAATAGGTGTATTTTTTTAAATTAAGTTCTTTTCTTTCAAAAGTGGCTTGACATTCTTTGTCAAAGCAAGTGCTACATGTCCAATCAATGTCATTTTCTTCTTTAAAGCACAAAACATCAATTTGATTGTTGTCTTTTCCTGAAAGTCCAATTAAAAAATTTTCTCCAATTTTTGCTGCTTTTGGAGCAAGAATTTCTCCTTCAGGTACTTCGAGATCAACTTTAAATTCAGTGGGTCCTGAAAATCCAAGATTTCCAGCTAAGTCTTTTGCGACAGCACATATCCAAAGATGAGAAGAAACCAAAAGTGGATTTTCATTTGTACAAGGTTTTTCATCGCAAAAAAGATATTCGTCATAATTTTGGGGGCATTCTTTTGGATTTTCTTCAAAAGTCTTAAGCTTAAAAGAATTTTCATCACATCCGCTTTCTTCATCCACGCATGAAACAAAGGCTAAAGCCTGAGTATTTTGCCAATTTTCCAAAACCTCTTTTGGTTGAGCTTCAACTTTAACTTTGGGCGAAGTAACATCTTGAGCAAAAATTAGAAAAGGAAAGAAAAAAAGAAAAAAGAGTACAAAAAGTAAAATTTTATTCCTTTTACAAAACTTCAATATATTCAACATGGGAAATTACTTCTCTTTTCTCGCTTGTCTTTACAAAAATGGTATCTCCCTTTTTAATTTCATCTGGAGAGATTTCAACTCTTTGAGTGGTGAATCTTTGACTAGCACCTTTTGGATAAATAATTTTAAAAACTTTAGTTTCTGGATTTAGTATCACTTTTATTTTTTCGTTTTCGCCTTTAAGGATAATTATAAAATTATCTCCTTTATCTACTACTTTCCCGGAAAAACTGGGAATTTCTTTTTGGGGAAACTTCTCAGACTCTGTGGGCTTTTGAGGCAAAGTTGGTTTCTCTGGAGGAGCTTGGGTTGGCTTTTGAGGAATAGGAGCAAGCCTTTGAAAAAAAAGAAAAAGGAAAGATAAAACACCAAGAACCATGAAAGCAACTATCAAAATTTTTTTCTTTGCTTCCATTTTTTTAATTTTAAATTATTGACAAAAAAAGTCAAAATTTTTTGGATTCCAAAAGTGCTTCTTTTAAAATTTTTCGATCATCCCAGGGAATTTTTTTGCCCCCCTTAATGCACATCCATGGCTCACTTCCCTTACCAGTTATGATTAAAACGTCGCCTTTTTGAGCAATGGAAACTCCTTTTTCAATTGCTTTTTTTCTTGAAAGAATTTTTTCATAAGTTAATTGTTTTTTGAAAACCCCACTCAAAATTCCTTTCTCAATATCCTTTAAGATCTCCAAAGGATCTTCGTCGTATGGATCTTCGTTTGTCAAAATGATGTAGTCACAAAATTTTGCTGCAATTTTGCCCATTTCAGGCCTTTTCCAACGATCCCTCCCTCCTCCAGCAGCTCCAAGAACGCAAATCATTCTTGAGTTTTGAGTTTTAAGTTTTGAGAGATACTGGTAAACTTTCAAAAGCGAATCTGGAGTGTGAGCATAATCTATAATACCCAAAAAAGGCTTTGAAATTACTATCTCCATTCTGCCAGGAAGGTTTTTAATTTTTTTTAAAGCCTTGGCGCAGGTGCCAAGAGAAACGCCCTGAGCGTATGCCATTGAAATTGCTGCCAGGGCATTTTCCAAAAAAAAGTCCCCAAAAAGATTGAGCTTAAAAAAAGTATCCTTTATGAAAAAGGTAGTTTTGCCAAAGCCGATTTCGATATCTCTTGCTTGAACTACTTCAACGTTTTCTTCAAAAGCTGAAATTTCCTTTTTTGTTGTAAAAATAATTTTTCTTTTTGCTTTAAATTTAAAGTAAAAGCTAAAATTTGGGTCATCGAAATTTAAAACGTGAATATTTTTCGTTGCTAAAAAAAGCTTTCCCTTGGCTTCGCGGTAAGCCTCAAATGAGCCATGCCTTTCGATATGTTCTGGCGAAAGATTGACAAAGATAGCTCCATCAAAATTGATAAATTTGTGCCGATGTTGCAAAATTCCTTCGGAAGTAACCTCAATTAAAGCAAACTGACACCCTTTTTTTGTTGCCTTTTTAAGGAACCTTTGCAAAACTCCCCTTCCTGGCATTGTCATTTTGTAAAGATTTGGCTTTTCTTCTCTGTCTATTTTTATTTTCATTGAAGAGAATAAAGCAACTTTAAAACCGGCTTCCTCAAAAATTCTTGAAAGAAACTCTAAAGTTGAAGATTTCCCCTTTGTTCCAGTAACTCCAATAACTTTAATTCTTCTTGAAGGAAAAAAATAGAAAAGAGCTGAAAAGAAAGCAAAGAAATAGTGATAAATGCTTAAAAATTTTTGGAGGATTCTTTTAAAAAAAGGCATCTAAATGTCTAAATTTTTCACCTCCCTCGCATAGGCTTGAATAAATTCTCTTCTTGGTAAAACTTCCTCCCCCATTAAGATATCGAAAAGCTTATCTGCCTCTTTGGCATCTTCGATTGTTACCTCCTTTAAAATCCTTTTTTGAGGATTCATGGTCGTTTCCCAAAGCTCTTCAGGGTTCATTTCGCCAAGACCCTTGTAGCGTTGGATTATCAAGTTTTTATCTTTGATTTTCTTTAAAATTTTTTCCTTCTCTTCTTCGGTGTAAGCATAAATAACCTCTTTTTTTGTCTGAATTTTATAAAGGGGAGGTTTTGCAATATAAAGATATCCTTTTTCAATAATTGGTCTAAAATACCTAAAAAACAAAGTTAAAAGCAAGGTTCGAATATGAGCTCCATCAACATCACTGTCGCTCATTAAAATGATTTTGTGATACCTTAATTTTTCAATGTCAAAATCTTCTTCAATTGCCGTACCCAAAGCCAAAATTAATGATTTAATCTCTTTTGATTTTAAAATTTTGTTTAAATGGGCTTTCTCCACATTTAAAATTTTACCCTTAAGTGGTAAAATTGCCTGAAATCGCCTATCTCTTGCCTGACGAGCACTCCCTCCAGCTGATTCACCCTCAACAATAAAAAGTTCAGACTCATCTGGATTATCGGAAATACAATCAGTAAGTTTTCCGGGCAAAAGCGTCCCTTCTAAAATTCCTTTTTTCAAAACTGCTTCGCGAGCTACCTTTGCTGCCCTTCGTGCTTCAGCTGCTAAAATTGCTCGAGAAACAATGTTTTTTCCATCTTTGGGGTTTTGATTTAAAAACTGCAAAAATTCTTCAAAAAAAATTCTTTCAACAACCGGCTTTACTTCAGGATTTCCAAGTTTTTGTTTTGTTTGTCCTTCAAATTGCGGATCTGGTACTTTAACTGAAACAATAGCGCAAATTCCCTCTCTTACATCTTGCCCCTCAAGAGTAATCTTTTCATTAATCAGCCCTTGGGCTTTCCCCCAGTTTACAATAGCCTTAGTTAAACCTGCTCTAAAGCCAGAAAGATGAGTTCCTCCATGAGATGTTTCAATATTATTGACAAAAGAAACCTCCTCTGGCTCAACGCTTTGAGTATAGCACAAAGCTATTTCAACAAAAATGTCTTTTTCTCCTTTTTTGAGATAAAAAACTTTATCTTGGATTCTTTTTTCTCCTTCAAGGAGATATTCAAGGAAAGTTTTTATACCACCTTCAAAGTAAAAACAAAAGCTCTCTCCATCTTTTTTGTTTTCAAAAATAATTTTAACTCCTGGAGTTAAAAGAGCCTGCTCTTTTAAATATCTCTTTATTTCCTTTGGAGAGAATTCGATTTTTTGGAAAATCTGAGGATCTGGCTCAAAAGTAATGATTGTTCCCGTCGAGTCTGCTTTTCCTATCTTTTTCAATTTTGTAATTGCCTTGCCTCGAGAATATTCTTGGGCAAAATGAAAACCATCTCTTTTAACTTCAGCTTTCATCCATTTGGAAAGAGCGCAGACAACTGAAATACCCACCCCATGAAGTCCACCAGTGCTTCGATAAACTTTTCCTCCAAATTTAGCACCGCTATGAAGATAGGTAATTACTGTTTCAAGGCCACTTTTTTTTGTTTGAGGGTGAATATCAACTGGTATTCCCCTACCATTGTCTGCGACCTGAATTCGGGTAGGAGAAAAAAGAGTTACTTTAATTTTATTGCAAAACCCCATTAGCGCCTCATCAATTGCATTACCGACCACCTCTTTGAAAAGATGAAAAACTCCTTCAGGTCCGGTTGACCCGATATACATTGCTGGTCTTTTTCTAACTGGCTCAAGTCCTTCCAAAACGTAAATTTCTTTTGCACTATATGCTTGAGTCATAGGTTAGATTAAGTTAATTAAGGTTAAATAAAAATTTTAGCAAAAGATAGCTTTTTTTCAACTTCTTTGGTAAAATTAAGTTTATATGAAAGAAGAAATTTTTTACCGATCTTTGGAAAATGAAAAAACAGTTTGTCTTTCCTGCGCTCACTATTGCATTATAGACAAAGAAAGTAAGGGTAGGTGCCAAATGAGAATTAATAAAAATGGAAAAATTTATAGCTTAAACTATGGAAAAGTTATCCAAACCGATATTGAACCAATGGAAAAAGTGGGCTTTTTTCATTTTTTTCCAGGAAGATTTGCTTTAACAATCACTCCCCCAGGTAGTAATTGGAACGAGCCTTTAATAAAAGAGGTGTCTTTTGCTTCAGCAATTAAAGAAAGAAAATTCCCTGAAGCAGTGCTTTTGCCAAAAAAAATAGTTGCTCTTGCAAAAAGTTACCAAGCAGATTTTATCTGCTTTAAGGGTGAACCATCAACTTGTGTTAGTTTTTTACTCGAAACTTTCAGGGAAGCTAAAAACGAAAAAGTAAAAACTCTTTTGGTATCAAATGGATATTTTTCAAAAGAAAGCTTTGAGGAATTAGTAAAATTCCTTGATGCAGCAAATATAATCCTTGAAACTTTAAATGGAAAAACTTATAAGGAAATTTTTGGAATTAAAGTAAGTAAAGTACTTGAAAATATTATCAAAATTAAAAGAGCCAAAATTCATCTTGAAATCACTACTTTAGCTTTGCCCAAAATTTTAACAAAAAGAGATTTCCAAGATATCGCAAGATTTATTAAAAGAGAGCTTGGCAAAGAGACTCCTTGGCACATTTTAAGGACGTGGCCAGAGACTTCCTGGAAACTTAAGCGACTTTTTATAGAAGCCAGCGAAGAAGTACAAATGGCCTGTGATATTGGCCTTGAAGAGGGACTTTATTTTGTGTATGGAGGGAATGTCATTGGTCTTGCTTCTGAAGATACTTATTGCCCAAAATGTCAAAAAAAGATGATTGACAGAACTGGGTTTTTAATTGAAAGAAAAGATGAAAATGGAAAGTGCTCAAATTGCCAAGCATCACTTTATATTAAAGAAGATTAGGCATCAATTCCAAGTTCAATTGCTCTTTTTATTTGTGAAAATTCCAAAGGATCTCTTTTCAAATCTTTAGCACCATATTTTTTTAAAACTTTTATTCCTGCAATATCAATAGCAACTCTACTTTTTGAAGCCAAAATTAATTTTGGCTCTCTTATTTCACCCTTGTCTGGACCTCCAGAAACAAAACATTTCCTGGCATCAATAATTATCAAAGTTGGTTTAAAGAGAGTGTTGAGCTCAGCAATTTTTTCTTCAAGATAACTTTTATGAAACATTTCTTTATCCTCTGGTGGTAAAAATCCCATAGCAAGTTTTAAACTTAATGTAAAAAATGTTTGGGAATGAGTTTTGAGACAAGGGAGAAGAATTATTTTTTGGACTTCCTTTAAAATCTTTGGAAGCCTTACCTCTTTTAAATATTTCCCTTTTGGAACCTTTACTTTTTCCCAGCCAGATTCTTCAAAAGGACAAATTTTTAAATTTTGAAATTTAAAAGCTAAAGAAAAAATTCCAAGACTTTTCATCACTTTTTTTGTATTAAGATGCCAAGCGGAACTTTCTCCAATAATTATTTCTTTTGCTCTTCCCTTTTCAAATAAAATTTCAATTAACTCTTCCAAAAAATCAAGAGAGGTTGTTGCTGGATAGGGATCTTGAGTAATGAAATTTGGCTTAAGCAACACTTTATCACCTGGCAAAATAAATTTTTCAAGACCACCAAGTTTTTCAATAGCCTCTTCAATTGCTTTTTTCAAACTCCCTTTCAATTTAACTTTTACCACTTCATTTTTCATCAAAGTTTTTAATTCTTAATCCAAGAAGCCTAATTTTCTTCTTTTTTGGATTTTTCCTTTGATCCAAAAATGGTAAAAGAAGTTTTAAGCTTTGGACTTCAAAATCTTTCATGGAAGAAAGTGGTTTTTTAAATGTTTTTGAAACGGTTTTCGTTTCAAAATCTGAAAATCTCAAAATTAAAGTTATCTCTCGAAAAGTTTTAAATTCTGATCTTTTAAATTCCTCAAAAACTTCTTTTAAAATTTTTGTAAACTTTTCAAGCAAAACCTTTGTTGATAAGGTATCTTTTTCCAAGGTAATTTGTTTTCCAAGAGACTTTATTTCTTCGCGCACAACAATCTCGCTTTGATCAATGCCTCTTGCCTTCTGATAAAAATCTTCACCTCTTTTTCCAAAAAGACTTTTTAGCTTACTCAAAGAAAGCTTTCTCAAATCCCCAATGGTTTTAATCCCCATTTGGTTTAACTTTTCTTCTGTTTTTGAGCCAACACCAGGAATTTCTCTAATCAAAAGAGGAGCAAGAAAGTCTTTCACTTTCGCTGGCAAAATAGCCATCTCTCCATTCGGTTTTTTCATTTGAGAAGCTATCTTGGCAACAAATTTGTTTGGTCCAATACCAATTGAAGCAGTTAGTTTTTCTTTTTCAAAAATTTCCCTTTTTATTTCTTGAGCAACTTTCTTTGCTTTAAAAAAGCTTTTAAGAAAACTTAGATCAAGATAAAACTCATCAATACTTGCCTTCTCAATTTTTGGTGAATATTTTTTTAAAATTTCAAAAATATTTTGAGAAACTTTTTGATATTTCCCGAAATCTGGGGCGACAAAATAGATTTTTTCTTTTTTGCTCTTTTCAACCTCTTTAGCTATCTTCCAGGCTTCCGAGATTGGCATTCCTGATGAAATTCCATATCTCCTTGCCTGGTAATTTGCAGTTGAAACCACTCCCCTGCCCTTTCCTTCTTTTGGATCCGCTCCAACAACAATTGCTTTTCCTTTCAGATAATCCCTGTCTCTTTCCTCAATCGAAGCAAAAAAAGCATCCATATCAAGATGCAAGATGATACGCATAAATTAAAGGATAGTTATCTCTTTTTCTCTATCTCTTGGGGGAGGAGATGGTTTTTTGGCAGGAAAACCAACTGGAACTATGGCAATTGGTCTTAAATTTGAGGGCAGGTTTAAAATCTTGGAAACACGATTTTCATCAAAAGCCCCAATAAAACAAGTTCCAAGATTGAGTTCAACAGCTTGAAGCATTAAATTTTCAATTGCACAAGCAACATCACAAATAGCATAAATTTCAACTCCTCTTTTTCCATAATGGAAGAAAATATCCTTATCAATGCAGCCAACAATAACTAATGGAGCTTTTAAAATAAAATCTTGGCCAAAAGTTGCTTTGGCAATTTCTCTTTTAATTTCTTTATTTTTAATTAGATAAAATTTTCTTGACTCAAGATTTCCAGCTGACGGTGCCCAAATTAAAGCTTGAACAAGTTTTTCTTCAATTTCTTTTATGAGCGGTTTTTCCTCAAAATCCCTAATGCTTCTTCTCTCTTTAATTGCCTTCTCAACTCTCATAAATATTTTTTGCTCCTGGCTGGACTTGAACCAGCATCTAAGGCTCCGGAGGCCTTCGCTTTATCCAATTAAGCTACAGGAGCTTTTTTGCTACAATATAAAGATTTGAGTTTTTACCAACAAAGAACTTACCTTCTTTTATTATATCAAAACCAGCTTTTTTGACTAAACTTTTTAGCTCACTTTGAGTGAAGCAATGAAAATAACAATTTTTTATTCCTTCAAAATCCATTAAAATATCTTTAAAATCAAGATGTGACAGTCCAAAAATCTTAAGCAAACAAAATTTTAAAATTAGTTTTTTGGCTCTCTTTTTTGCATATAAATCCCAAACGCTCAAAATTAAAATCCCATTTTTTTTCAGAACCCTTTTTATCTCAACTAAAGCTTTAATTCGTAGCTTTTTTGAGGGAATATGATGAAAAAGGGCAATGGCATAAACTTTGTCAAAAAAATTATCAGGAAAAGGAATATTAAAAATGCTAGCAACCCTAAATTTTCCTTGGGGATATCTTTTTTTAGCAATTTCGATTAACTTTTCTGAAAAATCTATTCCAAAATAATCCGCTTTTTTTTCTTGGAAAAGCTCAAACCACTGTCCAGCGCCACAGCCAAGATCAAGAACTTTTTCTTCTTTTTGAAGATAATTTTCAACTAAAAATTTTGCCTCCCGCCAAGGCTTTGATCTTTTTGTTGCAAAACTTTGAGAAATAGCGTTATAATCTTTTTGAAGCTTCTCCAAAATTTCCCTTGCGATTTTTTCTTCCATAAAACTTTATGAAAAAAGAGCTTTTAAAAAAGGTTATCAAAATTCTCTTGAAAGAAAAAATAAAAGCAAAAGCTGAGCTTGAAGTTTTCAAAAGAAAAATCTCAAAAGCTTTTAAACTTCCCTTATTAAAAAATACCACCTTGCTTGAGATCTATCAAGAAATGGTAAAAAAGGGCGAGATTAAAAGAAATGAAAAAATTGAAGAGATTTTAAAAACAAGACCAATTCGCTCTCTTTCTGGAATCGTCAACGTTTCAGTTTTAACAAAACCCTATCCCTGCCCTGGAAAGTGTATTTTTTGTCCAAAAGAAAATGGAGTGCCAAAAAGTTATCTTAAAAAAGAGCCAGCAGTTCAAAGGGCAATTTTAAACAAATATTCTCCTTATTATCAGGTCAAATCAAGACTTGATAGCTTAAAAATTGAAGGGCATCCCTGCGATAAAATTGAGCTAAGAATTATTGGAGGAACTTGGTCTTTTTACCCAAAAAATTATCAAACTTGGTTTATAAAAGAATGCTTCAGAGCTGCCAATGAATATGAGCAAAAAAAATCAAAAAAGAGAGATCTTTTATCTTTGCAAAAAAGAAACGAAAAAGCCTCTTCGCATATTGTTGGCATTTCTATCGAAACACGTCCAGACTTCATTAATGAGGAGGAAATAAAAAGGTTAAGAATTCTTGGAATCACTCAGGTTGAACTGGGGGTTCAATCAATTTACGATGATGTTTTAAAAAAAATAAAAAGAGGGCATAGTGTTCAAGCAACAATTGAAGCTACAAGAGCGCTAAAAGATGCTGGATTTAAAGTTCTATACCAACTGATGCCAAATTTACCTGGTTCAGATTTAAAAAAAGATATTTTGATGTTCAAAGAAATCTTTGAAAATCAAAACTTTAAACCTGATTTTTTGAAAATCTATCCATTAGCTTTGTTAAAAAATACTCCACTTTACCTTTTATATAAAGAAGACAAATTTAAACCTTACACTTTAAAAGAACTCCTTTGGCTCCTTTTTGAAATTAAAAAAATGATTCCTTTCTGGTGCCGTCTTCAAAGAGTAGTGAGAGATATCCCTAAAGAAGAAATTGTGGAAGGAGGAGTAAAAGTTTCAAATTTAAGGGAACTGGTTCAAAAAAAGCTTAAAGAAAAAGGGCTTTTGTGTCACTGTATTCGCTGTCGCGAAATTATGGGAAAAGGCGCTCTCCCCAAAAAATTTTATCTTTTTTGCGAAGACTATCAAGCTTCTTTTGGGAAGGAGGTGTTTTTAAGTTTTGAGGACAAAAACAGAGAAACTCTTTTTGGTTACCTTAGACTTCGCCTTCCTTCTTCCAAAAAACCTGCCTTTAAAGTCCTTGAAAATTCAGCAATAATAAGAGAGCTTAAAGTTTGTGGAAGATTAATTAAAGTTGGTGAAAAATCAAAGTTTGTCCAACATCAAGGTCTTGGGAAAAAATTAGTTAGAGAGGCTGAAAATATTGCTAAAAACAAATTTAAAGTAAAAAAAGTAGCCGTAATTTCAGGCGTTGGAGCAAGAGATTACTGGAGGAAGCTTGGTTTTCGTCTAAAAGAAACCTATATGATAAAGTTCCTTTAAGAAAGCTTCTCTTTTATATCCTCCAAAATTTCCTTTGCCAAATCTTTACCCCCAAGCCCAAAGGAAAGCCCAAAAACTAACGCCAATGTTAAAATTGAACCATATAAAATTGGTTCAATTATTCTTGAGGCAATGTTTAGCTGAAGTAAAATTGCCAAAATCGCAAAAAGCCAGACAATTGCTCGCACTATGTTTCCAATAAGCCGTGAATATTTGAGTTTCGCTTTCTCAGAACTTACTAGGACGACCTTATAGGAAAGATCAGTTAAAAAAATCGCTACAAAAAAGATCAAAATTGCAACATAAACATTTGGTAAATATTTTACAATTTCTCTTATCAAAGCACTTGATTCGCGAAAACCAACAGCATCAAATGCAAAAACTAAAAAAATCAAAAAGATGCTCCATCTAATGACTTCTCTGAAAAAATTAGGGGCATTTAAAGGAATATTCATTTTCAAAAAAACACTTTCGATCCCGGTCCTTTTCAAAAGCGAGTGAATTCTTATTTTCTGCGAAAACCTTTTTATTGCCTGTCCAAAACCACTTCCAACAATCCAACCGCAAAGCAAAATTCCAAGAAAAATCAAAATTTTCCCTATCCCCCCAAGAGTTTGAAGGGAAATTTTCAAGCTATCCAAAGTTCCCATAAAATTTAATCTTTTTGACCTTTTTGGACCAGGTGGGAATCGAACCCACAGTCTTCGCTTTGCAAAAGCGACGTTTTACCACTAAACTACTGGCCCAAAGATTAATGATTATAATTTAAATTTATGAGTTTTGCAAGAATTTTTCTTCTTTCGCAGATTTTCTTTATTTTGGGAATTTTTTTGGCTTCTTTTTTTGATTTCCATCTTTCCTTTTATTTTCTTTATCCAGTTCTTTTTTTTCTGCTCTTGCCTGTCTTTTTAAAAAACAAAGCTTTCTTTTTACCCATTTTGCTTTTTTCTTTTATTTTTGGAATTTTTTGGGAAGAATTTTTTGAGATAAAACAAAAACCATTTTGCCAAAAAAATATCTGCCTTATTAATTCTTTTAACGACAAAGAAATTGAATTTGAAGGAAAAGTGATATCTTCAAA